>Pinky_p2__coassemble_706_pt1 | contig 35487 bp, 29 predicted proteins | sample Pinky_p2__metabat2_low_PE_040 | metagenome-assembled genome bin Pinky_p2
GTTCCGGTTGCCCTCAGTGGGTAAGGGTTCCTTTAGATTTTATCATTTTTTCCCGCCCTTTTCAATTTTCTCTGTAGCTTTGCTGCCGTCTGCTCAAAACAGCTTCGCCAGCCTTTTATCCTCACAGAAATTCTTGATATTATACAAAAACAGGCTTTCGGTAATCCCGTTTTCCACGATATACTCCTCGATATTTCCGTTAAAATACCGCGGGTCTATCACATGGATGCTCTCAAAATCGTTTACCGCAAAAGGAATCCACGCATTCGCAAAGGAATCCTTAAAAACAAGCAGATGTTTTCCATTCCGGTTCTGACTGCGTATCGTCAGCTCCGGGTGATTTCCGTTAAAAAACACCTGATACTTATCCTTCTTCCTGAGATTTCCCATCGCATAAACGCTGTTGCACACGTCCTTCCCGTACTGATAGCTCACCGTATACGGGGCCTCCTCCTTCCTGCGATACAACTCTACCGTATCCTCTGCGCAGCCGCTTCCGAGCACTCTGGAATAAAGTGAACCCTGAAAACTCTCCGATACCCTTTCAATCTCAAACTGTTCCTCCCGCACTTCCCCGCCCCTGCTTTTTTTCCATTCCCCATACGCCAGAAATGCCCCGTACGTTGTCCAGTGATGATCGGTCTTATAAAAAATCCCTTCTTCAGCATCTTTTTCAAGTATTGTCTTTATGTTAACCCACTCCATATCACAAAGTTCACGTTCCACAAATTCCATTAACCTGTCCTGCTTTATATAAGGCGCATTTTCAGGCATTTTTTCATGTAATATTGCCCCCGCTGTTGGAACGATCATTACAGATATTTTCTGTTTCGGATACATTTTTGCATAAGTATTCAAAACTGTTATATTTTCTTCAAGCTGCTCCATATCTATTTCCTGCGGAAGCCATTTTTCTATCAGATAGCCTTCCTCACCCAGATAAACTCCATTCACCTCTTTCGCACCTGTCAGCCGCATAAAATCCGACTTTGCAGAAATCCACCTGTCCCGCGCCGGAAACTGATCGCTTATATACTTTTCCGCAGCCTTCATATATTCCCCGGATACCACCGCCTCTGCGGACAGCTCCGGCCTCTGTTCCAGATAACGGTTTTCGTTTTCTGAAAATTCCCGGTCGGCTCCGGTCGCAAAACATACCGGAACAATATACAAAGCCGCTAAAAACAAGGCTATCCCGGCGTTTCTTTCTATCTTCTTCATCTCAATTCCCATTCCGGAACACCATCATGCGCTCCAAATAAAATCAAAACTTCTAAAACCTGAAATATAAAAACGGGTTATAACTGTCCCCTATCAGGAAACATACGCTGAGTAAAAACATCACTGCAAAGAACGCTATCCCGAACACAGCCCCGCAGCGTGCTGTCAGGGCTGCCGCTTTTCCGCCCCTTTTCCCCCGGCATTTTTCCATCCTGCATATTTTCATCTCCTCTATCAGCCGTTTCATATATCCTGCAATATTCATACTGAACAGCGCGCATACGGCTATCAGGAGCACATTCGCCGACAGGTAATAGGAAGCGTTCCCGTTCCATATCCCCGCCTGTCCGCCGCCGAACATCGTCTTTATATATAATCCTGCCTTAGACACATCTTCAAACGCAAATATCACCCAGCTTATCATTACCAGAACAACCGCATAAATATGCGATGCCCATGCAGGGATTTTTCGCAGCAGCTTTTCCAGAAACAGCTTTTCTGCCATCAGGAGAAGGCCAAAATATAAGCCCCATAAAACGAAATTCCAACTGGCTCCATGCCAGAATCCGGTCAGACACCATACAGTCAAAATGTTCAATATCTGACGCATCATCCCGCACCTGTTCCCGCCCATCGGAATATAGATATATTCCCGAAACCATGTTCCCAGAGAAATATGCCACCGCCGCCAAAATTCCGTAATGCTTTTGGAACAGTAGGGATGGGCAAAGTTTTCACGAAAATGGAAACCGAACATTTCCCCCAGTCCTATCGCCATATCTGAATATCCTGAAAAATCAAAATAAATCTGAAACGAGAACGCCGCCGCTCCTATCCACGCCTCTCCTGCCGAGAGCGACGCCGGGTTCTGTGCAGATATCTGTTCCCACACTCTTCCGATATTATTTGCCAGCAGCACCTTCTTGGAAAGCCCTTCGATAAAGCGGCGTATTCCATAAGAAAAGCCCTCTGCCGTCTCCGTGCGGTCCGCCAGCTGCCGGTCTATATCCTTATACTGTACGATAGGCCCCGCCACAAGCTGAGGAAACATTGTCACATACGCGCCGAAACTGACAATATTTTTCTGTACCGCCGCATCGCCCCGGTACACATCTATCGTATAGGACATCGTTTGAAACGTATAAAATGAAATCCCTATCGGCAGCGCAACGTCCAAAAGCGGAACAGACGTATGAAATGCCCTGTTTACATTGTCCAGAAAAAAATTCCCGTACTTAAAAAAACACAAAATGCCGAGATTTATCACAACAGAATTCACGAGCACTGCCGTCGCCCAGCATTTAACATGCTTAGATTTGAAATTTCCTATCAATATTCCGTTTATATAATCAAACACCGTCGAAAAGAGCATGATAACGATGTAAACCGGTTCTCCCCAGGAATAAAATATCAGGCTGAAAAAGAGCAGAACGCCGTTTCTCAGCTTTTTCGGACAAATATAGTACGCCAGCAGCACTGCGGGCAGAAAAAAGAAAATAAACGTCGTGCTGGAAAATACCAACTCCCGTCCTCCTCAGAAATATTTTGAAAGTATCTCTCCCACTTCTTTTCCATCGGCGACGCATACCGCAAGATATTTTCCTGAACGTTTTATCACTGCGTTATCCAGCTTTTTGACCTCTTTAGGAATATAAGACTCAAAACTCTCCTTCTGCTCTTGAATCCGCACCTTTGCAAGCTCCTCCGCCTGCTTTGCATCCTCTTCCGCTTCAAACGAAAACAGCGCTATCTCCTCCGCCGTCGCGCCGCTGCTGAGATAGACGACAGCCTCCTTTGCATTGCCGATGCCGTATAGCTTTTCAACGGTCGCCCCATCTGCCGGATTCAGCTCGTCCTCAAAACCTGCATTTTTCAAAAGTTCCTCTGCCGCCGCATTCAGAACCGCGCTGTCGTCCTGTTTTTCGCCGTTTTGTGCACCCGCGCCATCTTCTTCGCCTGCTGCGCTTAAATCATCCTGCTGCGCCTCTGACGCGCTTACAGAGGCATTTATTTCATTTCCCCCTTCATTTTCCCGTCCGCCGCATGCCGCAAGCATCACAGACACCATTCCGACTATCATCAAAACCTTTATTTTTTTCATCTTCCTCTTCCCCTTTCCTTTATTCCGCCTGTACCGTATGCGTTTCCAGATAATCCAGCCATTTTACGCAATATTCTTTTTTCAGATGTATCCCGTCTGTTGCAGCGTCATCCGGCAGTGTCCCGTCCTCTCCGGCAACCGCCTCTGCCGCCGCAACAAAATACACCTGCTTCTCCTCTGCCATCTCCTGAAGGAGCTCGTTATACTCTGCGATTTTTTCATTTTTGATATAGCTGTGTGTTCCGGATACCTCCTTTGATACCGGAAGTATCTGCTGTACATAAATCTGTGCCCCGGGATTTATTTCTTTTACCGCATCGATGACCTTTCCGTATTTATTGATAAAAACATCTTTATACGGCCATCCTGTCTCATTGATGCCAAGCATGATATAGACCTTGTCGAACTGCGTCATTTTCAGTGCATCCATGACCGTTACCTTCGTCCCGTCTATATTGACCGCAGGCTTTGTGAACACCGTATCGACCATCAGACCTTTGTGCGTATATTCTATGGCATTATTCAGCCCTGTATTCAGTATCAGCCCCTCTGTCCGGGAATCCCCGATAAATACCGTGCCGTCAAACCATGTGCTGTCCACCTTGGGCGCTTCCGGTACGGGCGTTGAAAAATCATATCCCACCGCAGCCTGACTCACGCTCTCTCCATTCTCAAAAACAGCGTTATCTGTTCTCTCTTCACTCTCCAAAGCAGCCGTCTGTTCTGTTGGCTGTTCTGTCATCAGCTCTGTTGTCTGCCCTTCTTCCCGCTCTGCCGCCTGCTCTGTTGTCTGTTCCGTTGCCTGTACTTCTGTCTGCTCCGCCCCCTTCTGTCCTGCCTCCAGCCTGTCCGTCCCGAACAGAACGCCGAGCAATATCGAGCCTGCCGCCAACACTAAAACAAGCGGCCATATCATATTTTTTCTCCGTTTTTTTCTCTTCATGTCATATCCTCTCTTTCGCACTTGTAACATTAAGATGTTCCGGGTTTCCAAAAAGTTTGCATAAAATAAAATATTTTTTATTTTCCCTTGACTTTACAGCGGCTGTATAGATTAGCATTCAAAACAGTTGAAGAATTTCAGTAAGGAGGTAAATTCATTATGAAAACTCTTTTTTCAAGAGTGACCATCAGCGGCCGACAGATATTCGGTCTGTCCGCCCTCATTCTTTTGTCCGCGGTCGGGGAAATGCTCCTTCCTTCCCTGCTCGCACAGATGATAAACCGCGGCGTAAACAATGCTGCCAAAAAGACAATACTGATACTCGCCCTCATCATGGCAGTCATCACCCTTTTTGCCTGTATCATCAACTTCCTTTCCGTAAAGATAGCATCCCGCATCTCTACCGATTTTGCCGCAAAGCTGCGGTCGGAGGTTTTTGAACAGGTGCAGAGCTTCTCCTGCGCCGAGCTGGATCGTTTCGGAACAGCGAGCCTTGTAACCCGCAGCACCTCTGACATCACAAACGTCCAGAACTTTTTGACGATGCTGCTGCGTATCGGCATCCTCGCTCCCATGATGGCTGCCGCAGGACTCGTTTTTTCAGCCGCGACCGGCGGAAAAGTCAGCTCAGTGCTCACCATCGCTATCCCTGTGCTCCTTCTGGCTCTGGGCGCAGTCGTAGCTGCGGCTTCCCGCTATTCCGTCCTGCTCCGCCAAAAGCTCGACGGCATCAACCGCCTTTTCCTCGAATCTCTGGAAGGCGTCAGGGTCATCCGTGCATTTAATAAACAGAAAACCGAAATGGAACGGTTTGGAGAGTTAAACAACGGCTATGCGGACACTTCCATGACTGCAGGACGCATCACAAGCCTTCTGATGCCAGCCATAAATGTTATTTTCGGAGTGACCACTGCCGCAGTTTTGGGACTCGGCTCATTTTATGTGGAATCCGGCGCGATGGAGGTCGGTTCTCTTGTCGCAAACAGCCAGTATATCAGTATGGTACTCATGTCCGTCATGATGCTCGCTCTCGTCATCATGATGCTCCCCACAACCTACGCCTGCTCAAAGCGCATCGCAGAGGTTCTGGAAACGTCCTCTTCCGTAAAGGACGGCGATTTTGCCTTTGAAGAACGCCCTCTTCGTTCCACCCTTGAGTTCCGGCACGTTACCTTCGCCTATCCCGGCGCCGATGAGCCGATTTTAAAGGATGTCAGCTTTACTTCCCGTCCCGGTGAAGTAACAGCCATTATCGGCGGCACCGGACGCGGAAAATCCAGTATTTTGAAGCTTATCCCCCGCCTGTATGATCCGCTTTTCGGAGAAGTGCTCATTGATGGCGTAAATGCCCGCGACTACCGAATATCCGACCTTCGTTCCATCATCGGATATGTTCCTCAGAAAAACGTACTTTTTTCCGGAGACATCGCCTCCAATCTGAATTTCGGCAGCGAGGACGGAACTTTATCCGACTGGGAACACGCCGCCCACATTGCCTGTGCGGATGAATTTATTGAGAAAAAGAAAGAAAAATACCACGATCCCATCGCCCAGGGCGGCTCCAATCTATCCGGAGGCCAGCGTCAGCGTATGGCGATCGCTCGGGCTCTTATGAAAAAGCCTGAAATCTATGTATTTGATGACAGCTTTTCCGCCCTTGATATGAAGACCGATCAGGTCCTGCGGAAGCGTCTGAAAGAAAATATCGGAAATGCAACAGTCATCATGGTAGCCCAGAGAATAAGCACCATTCTGGATGCCGACCGTATCCTCGTTATTGACGATGGACAGGTCATCGGCCAGGGAACTCATGACGAGCTCATCAAAACCTGTTCTGTTTATCGGGAGATTGCGGAACTGCAGCTTGGAAAGGAGAATCTTTCATGAAAAATAAAGCGATATGGAAACGGCTTTTTTCCTACTTAAAGCCTTGTCTGGCGCGACTCTTTTTTACCCTTATCTTTGCCGCCGTCAGCACTGCCTTCATGGTGCTCGCACCGTTTCTCATCGGCAAAGTGACAACGACGCTGTTTGACAGCATCCGCGACGGAGTTTTTTACTGGCAGACCCTCCTCGCACTGCTTTTGGGCCTCGTATTCATCTATCTTGTTTCACAGCTTTTTTCCGTCCTGCAAGGCTTTTCCATGGCAAAGCTCACCGCTGACGTTATGAAAAGGCTGCGTTCCGACATCGATGCAAAAATGCACCGGCTCAGGCTCAACTATTACGACACCCATACGCACGGCGATATCCTCAGCGTCATCACAAATGATGTCGATACTCTGAATAATGCTCTGAGCCAGAACCTGACGTCTATCGTCACACAGGTTATCACAGCCATAGGCATTCTCGCCATGATGCTCGCTATCAGCCCTTCCCTGACTCTCATCCCTGTCATCATGGTACCGCTCTCCCTGCTGAGTGCTGCCCGCGTCATGAAGGCCAGCGAAAAATATTACGGGCAACAACAGGAGCTTCTCGGAGCATTGAACGGATATATAGAAGAAATGTATAACGGTCAACAGGTCGTACAGACTTTTAACTATCAAAAAAGAGCCTCCAAAGCCTTTGGTCTTTTAAACGAAAAGCTTCGGGAAAGCTCCCGGAAAGCCGAAACCACCGCAGGCGCAGTCACTCCCGTCACAACGCTCGTCAACGACCTCGGATATGTACTTTGTGCCGCAATAGGCTGTTTCCGCGCAATCGGTGGCATCCTCACCGTAGGAAACGTACAGGCAATGCTGGAATATACCAGAAAATTTGCCGAGCCCTTCTCTACCCTTGCAGGAATGGCCGGAAGCTTCGGAGCCGCAGCCGCCGCAGGAAACCGTATTTTTTCACTGCTCGATGCAGAGGAAGTCATCCCGGATCCTCAGAACTGTATCGTTCCCGAACAGGCCTCCGGCACTGTAACGTTCCAAAATGTAAGCTTTGGTTATACACCGGACCGTCCTCTGATGAAAGACGTGAGCTTCTCCATCCTTCCCGGTCAGAAAGCTGCTGTTGTCGGACCTACCGGTGCGGGAAAAACGACGCTCGTTAACCTTCTGATGCGCTTTTATGAGATAAACAGCGGTTCTATCCTTGTAGACGGCATCGATATACGGGACATGTCCCGGGCCGAGCTCAGAAGCCATTTCGGCATGGTCTTACAGGACACCTGGCTATTCGAGGGAAGCATCCGTGACAATATCGGTTACTCCTCAGAAAATATGCCCTTTGAAGAAATCCTGTCCGCCGCAAAATCCGCATGCGCTCACAGCTTTATCAAAACGCTGCCCGGCGGCTACGACATGATTCTTTCCAAGGGGGCAGAAAACATTTCTCAGGGAGAACGCCAGCTTCTGACGATTGCCAGAGCTCTCGCCGCCACCCCCGAGATAATGATACTCGATGAAGCGACCAGCAACGTCGACACTCATACGGAAGCCCTTATCCAGCATGCCATGGCAGAGCTGATGAAGGGACGCACAAGCTTCGTTATCGCCCACCGTCTTTCTACCATCAGGGATGCGGATATCATCCTCTACATGGAAGATGGAGACATCAAGGAAATGGGCAGCCATGAGGAGCTGATGGCTAAAAACGGGAAATATGCTGCGCTTTACAACAGTCAGTTTTCTTCTGTTTCCAGCCTTTCAAAACGATAACACTGTTTTACCTGAGGATATTTTTCCCGATCCACTTCCCCCATAAACATTTCATAGGGGCGTGCACAGATTTTAAAGGGAGCGTAAAGAGCCTGATATACTACCAGCATTTCACCTGTTTCGGTATGCTCTGCGACCGCCAGCACCTTATAAAGATATTTCGTGCTCTCCTGCGGCTCCCACTCTCTTTTAAAATGTTTTACAATATCGCCGGTGCGAATGTCTCTTTTCAGGGACGATGTACCGGCGTTTTTCTTTTTCTCCATCCTCTCCGGCGCATCCAAATCCTCATATTCCTCCCGGTCAAGCGAAACCGGCACTCCTGATTTTCCTTCGATATGGACGCCGCCATACCATGTCCCAGTCGTCTCAAAAACATCTCCGATCTCGTATTCTGAAGAAAATTCATCGTTCTTTTTAATGATTTTGATTTTACCCATTGTTGTCTCCTTTTGTTTAAAATAAATGTGCTTACACTTCTTTTTACCCCGATCAGCGCGTTATCTCCCCACTGCCCGAAACTGCTCCCAAAATCGAAAGAGCAGCAACGATTATTACTAATCATCACTGCTCAAACGTACGTTTCCGGCGGGAATCGAACCCACAACTAGCGCTTAGGAGGCGCTTGTTATATCCATTTAACTACGGAAACAGTTCTACTATTTACAGGCTTCTCTCCTGCCGATATACAGAAGTGCCCTAACGCTTCTATTATATCGGCTTCCTCTATAATTGTCAAATCATTTATGCTCAAGCCGCAGATTCTCTATATCACAGCTGCCCTCAACAAGAACGGGTGACTCGCATCCTTACGCATCCGGATAGTTCACATATCCCTGAAGCCACACACTGCCCTTAAAGCGTCTCCCCACAGCCGGTTCTCCCATCAGATCCATGCTGTTAATACCTACTTTCATATTCAGGTCATTGCAGCAAACCGTTAAAATATAAACGTTTTCTCCGGTCATACTGTTTTTTACCCGCTTCATGTCCGTAATCTCTCCGAGAATCGAATACTGATCGCACTCCACTCCGTACGGCATAAAATAAGTATCTACAAGACTGAATATATCTGCTTTCTGAATTTTTTTGGAAATTGCGGTATAAGTATCCATATCCTCAAGCGTCAGATTTTCGATAGCTTCTTCGTCACCGCCGCGCGCTGCCTGTATCAGACGGTTGCGCTCAACAGTATCCCTTGCAATCTTCTTTTTCTGTCTTTCGCTCTTCTGTATCGGCATCATAATAGTACCGTGGCAGGACAATGCCGAAAGATTCAGAGACGTTCCTCTTATCGGCAATCTGCCCTCTCCCTGCAGCTTCAGATAAGGAATCATATTCTGTAAATAAAAAATAAGAGAAACCCCTACTCTCGGATCGTCGCATATCCCTGCATATGATTCCTTCGCCGCATGTCGCTCAATGGAGATATCCTCTCCCGAGCTCACTGTTTCTGACCGCAGATAGGGAAAATAGTAGTCAAATGTATAATTATCTTCGTCATCAAATTCCCCGCACACCGCAATCCCGATATCCTCGGCAAAATTCCTGTCAAATTCAGCTATCAGGCTTTTTTCAGTGAGTGTCGTGCAGCTTCTTTCATCTGCATGAACAATGATTTCCTTTACCAGACTCTGAATCTGCTTTTTCTCTGTGTATTCACTAAAGCCAACTGCTCTTAAATATTTATGCAAGAATTTCACCTCGTTTTTTGATTTGTAAAAAAGCATCCTGCTTTTTATTCGATAGGAAAGTAACTTTCCCATTGAATAAAAAGCAGTTCAGCTGCGCCCATTTGCAAGCAGCTACAGCCAAACCGCTTTAAAAGTTTACATAAAATTATTTCTTTCTGCGGATTTCCGTCATGCCGCCCATGTAAGGACGCAGCACCTCAGGAATACGGACAGAACCATCTGCCTGCAGATTGTTCTCTAAAAATGCGATGAGCATTCTCGGAGGAGCTACAACCGTGTTATTCAAAGTATGTGCAAAATACTTTCCGTTTTCACCGGAAACACGGATTTTAAGTCTGCGTGCCTGTGCATCTCCCAGATTAGAACAGCTTCCTACTTCAAAATATTTCTTCTGTCTGGGAGACCATGCCTCAACGTCTACAGACTTCACTTTCAAGTCAGCCAGGTCGCCGGAGCAGCACTCCAGTGTACGAACCGGAATATCCATAGAGCGGAACAGGTCGACGGTATTCTGCCAAAGCTTATCGAACCACATCATGGAATCCTCAGGTTTGCAGACAACTATCATCTCCTGCTTTTCAAACTGGTGGATGCGGTATACGCCTCTCTCCTCCAGACCATGAGCGCCCTTTTCTTTTCTGAAACAGGGAGAATAACTCGTCAGTGTCTTGGGAAGCTCTTCCTCCGGAATGATGGTGTCGATAAACTTTCCAATCATGGAATGCTCGGAAGTACCGATCAGATAAAGGTCCTCTCCCTCAATCTTATACATCATCGCATCCATTTCCGCAAAGCTCATAACACCTGTCACAACATTACTCCTTATCATAAAAGGAGGAACGCAATAGGTGAATCCTCTGTCTATCATGAAATCACGAGCATAGGAAATTACTGCAGAGTGCAGTCTTGCAATATCACCCATCAGATAATAGAAGCCGTTACCTGCAACCTTTCTCGCGCTGTCCAGATCCAGACCATCGAAGCTTTCCATAATCTCCGAATGATAAGGAATTTCAAAATCCGGAACGACAGGCTCGCCATATCTTTTTACTTCTACATTTTCTGTATCGTTTTTACCGATAGGCACGGAAGGATCGATGATGTTCGGAATCGTCATCATGATTTTCTTTATCCGCTCCTGCAGTTCGCTTTCCTTTTCTTCCAGCTCTGCAAGACGCTTTGCATCGGCGTTGACCTGTTCCTTCATCGCCATCGCTTCATCTTTTTTACCCTGTCCCATCAGTTTTCCGATTTCTTTGGAAATCTTATTTCTGTTTGCACGCAGGTCATCCGCTTCTTTCTGAACGCTTCTGCTCTCCACATCCAGCTCTATCACTTCATCAACGAGCGGAAGCTTTTCATCCTGAAATTTCTTTCGGATATTTTCTTTTACCGCATCAGGATTCTCCCTTAAAAATTTAATATCGATCATCGTTTCTTCCTCCTTAAAATCTTATTGCCATATCCAGCGCTTTTTTCTCTTCTTCTCCAAGAGCCAGCTCACATTCGCCCTTATTGATTCCTTTTGTGTAAGAATAACAGCCTTCACTGCTGTGCACTGAGTTTAAAATGAAACCACTATTTTTATCATTCAGCATACACAGGCAGAAGCTGAGATTTCCACCCATCTGGCTGAAAGCATCATATTTCACAAGTCCGACCTTCTGATAGCAGTATTCTATCCTTCTGTTAAGATCTCTGATATCCTTGCGGTTTTTTTCGCTCTCTGCCTTCATCAGCTTATTATCTTCAAATAAGGCAATAATTTCTTTTTCCAGACTTTTTCCATCTTTGCCTTTTATAAAACGTTCATACCGTTTCTTCAACTTATTATACTTTGTCAGCTGTACAATAAGCAAGACCATTATGGCGATCAACAGAATAAATATTGCGATAAAGAGCCATGCAATATCCATTCCGGCGATACCCAGATATTCCATCAATGGACTTTTCATCGTTTCCTCGCATTCCGCCGCTTATGCGGCATCTTCTTTATCCTGTGATTTTTTCCAGAAGCCGTTCCAAATCCTCATGGCCGTAAAATTCGATTTCGATTTTTCCAGAGCCATTCTGCCTTGCGCTGACGGATACTTTTGTGCTCAGACATTGTTTTAATCTATCCGAAATATTCTCATAAATAGCAGCCAGTGTTTTATCTTCCTGTTTTTTGGGTTTTTCGGGCTTATGCAGATTTTTTACAAGCTTCTCCACCTCGCGGACAGACAACTTTTCATCAAAAATCTTCTGTGCTATTAAATACTGTTCTTCCGGGTCTTCAATACTTATCAATGCTCTCGCATGCCCTGTACTTATCATATCGTCTATGACCATCTTCTGTACCTGGTCACACAGCTTTAAAAGACGCATGGAGTTTGTAACCGCTGTTCTGCTTTTAGAAACTCTTTCTGCAACCTCGTCCTGTTTCAGATTAAATTCTGTCAGAAGCCTTTTATATGCCTGAGCCTCTTCGATAGGATTCAAATCTTCTCTCTGAATATTCTCAATCAGGGAAATCTCAACAATTTCCTGATCTGTTAAATCCCTGATAATGACCGGGATTTCCTTTAATCCTGCCAGTTTTGCAGCTCTCCAACGCCTCTCACCGGCAACGATTTCATAATATTCTCCCCTGTCCTTGACAAGTATTGGCTGAAGAAGTCCAAACTGTTTGATTGAATCCGCCAGCTCCTGTAAAGAATCTTCATCAAAATTCTTACGTGGCTGCTCTCTGTTTGGCTCAACCATTGTAATCTTAACAAGAGTTGCGCCATCTCCTTTTTCTTTCTTCTCAGAATTCTTCTTTTCCGGTTCAAGCATCACATCAGCCGGAATTAAAGAATCAAGCCCTCTTCCCAGGCCTCTTTTCATTGCCATTCCCTCATACATCCTTTCTCTTTATAACTTCTTCCGCCAACGCCATGTAACTTTCAGCTCCTGTGGATTTGGCATCATATAAATTGATCGGCATTCCATAGCTGGGTGCTTCAGCAAGTCTTATATTTCTGGGAATCATCGTCTTATATACTTTCTGATTTAAATGACTTTTTACATTTTCAACTACCTGCATGGAAAGATTCGTTCTTGCATCGTACATTGTAAAAAGAATACCTTCGATATCCAATGTAGGATTTAATCTCTCCCGCACCAGATTTACAGAATGTATCAACTGACTTAATCCTTCCAGCGCATAGTACTCACACTGAATCGGAACAAGCACTGTATCAGCTGTTGTCATCGCATTTACTGTCAGCATGCTCAACGACGGGGGACAGTCGATAATGATAAAATCATATTGCTCTCTTACCCAGTCCACCTCATTTTTTAAAATATATTCTTTTTTATCTACCCCTATCAGCTCTATCTCGGCTGCTGCAAGGTTGACATTCGAGGGAAGTACCGATATATTTTTAAAAACCTCTTTCTGCATACACTCTTCAACCGAGCATTCACCCAGCATCAGTTCATATACTGTATTCTCCAGAGAATTTTTATCAATTCCGAATCCACTAGTGGTATTTCCCTGCGGATCCATATCGATTACCAGAACCTTCTTTTTCTTTGCAGCCAGAGATGCCGAGAGATTGATTGCGGTTGTTGTCTTGCCGACTCCGCCCTTCTGGTTTGCGATTGCTATTGCTCTTCCCATTCTCTTTTGCACCTTTCGTCTCACTGACCGAATCTTTTAAATTATTTTCTGAACTTTCTCCATTATAGCATTTCCTCTCAGATAATACCATTGCTAATATCTATAAATTTATCTTTTTTATTTTATAATATCAGAGTCAAAAGTCATGAAACGCGATATGCCTACACAGGAGCCGCTCTATGACTCATTCTCCCGCCCTAACATCATTTTATAATTATTCGCTAGCTTATTAAAATTTGGGATTTATATAGATTTTCTGTCACGACTATTTTAGTCAACGTTTCACGTGAAACATTTGAACGTCATTTTTTATGCAGGAATGTTTCACGTGAAACATTCCTGCATAACTACTGGCTTTAAAGGGTTATTGACTAAATCAGTTTTACTGAATTTCAGAACGTTTTTTATAAGATTTCGCTTTTAAAATAGCTTTTATGATGAATATTATTTTAAGTCCTAAGATTTTATTGAATAGGTTCCTTTGCCGGCATTCCTGCTTTCCTCGGAAACTTTTTAGGCGTTATATTCTTCTTTTCTATCACAACAAGAGTTCTTCCAATGTTACTCTCCGGGAGTTCAAATCCAATCTGTTCTTTAACTTCCCCTCCAAGTAATGTAATTGCCTTTTGAGCTTCCCTCACTTCCTCTTCTGCTTTTTCAGATTTGTAAGGAATAAATTTTCCTCCCACTTTAACATAAGGAAGACAAAGTTCAGACAGCGTTGCAAGATTTGCCACCGCTCTGGATACACACAGATCATACTGTTCTCTTTTCATAGAAGGCTTGCAAAAATCCTCTGCTCTTCCATGTATTAACTCCACTTCACCAAGCTCAAGCTGATCGATAACTTCCTGCAAAAATTTCAATCTCTTCTGTAAGGAATCTAAAAGCGTAAGCTCAATCTGTGGAAACACAATTTTTAATGGAATTCCCGGAAATCCTGCCCCCGTTCCAATATCTATTACTTTTAACTTTTCTGTTCTGATTTTTGAAAATGCTTTTACAATAGAAAGGCTGTCTGCAAAATGTTTTTTCATTACATCATCGAACTCTGTTATTGCAGTCAGATTCATAAAACCATTCCACTCTACTAAAAGCTCATAATATTTTAAAAACTGTTCTTTCTGTTTATCGTTCAGCGTAATCTGAAACTGTTCCAGATATTTTTCAAATTGATTCAAATTGTTCATAGAACAACCGTTCTCCTTTCAGTTCTGCCATCCAACGACAGCTTACGATTCAATCATCTTATACTATTTACGTCTTTCGTGTTCCAGATAAACGAGCAGCACAGAAATATCTGCCGGTGAAACACCTGAAATTCTTGAAGCCTGTCCAACTGATATAGGACGGAATTCTTTCAGCTTCTGTCTTGCTTCCAGCCGTAAACTTGAAATTTCATCATAATCAATATCCTCAGGAATTTTTCTCTTCTCCATCTTTTTGTACTGTTCTACCTGTCTTTGCTGACGTTCGATATAGCCCTCATATTTAATTTCAATTTCAACCTGCTCTATAACCTCAGCCGGAAGCTCTTTTCTCTCAGTATCAAGTTCAGACAATATTTCATAGGAAAGTTCCGGCCTGCACATCAACTCAGCCAAGGTTGCTGCTGTTTTCAAAGAACTACTCCCTTGCCTCTCCAAAAATTTCTGGTTATTGGCAGATGCTCCTATCACAGTCTTTTTTAGTCTTTTGATTTCTGCGTCTATCAGACTGCGTTTTTCTTCCAGCCACTCTATTTGCTCCTTTGTGATAAGTCCCGCTTCATATCCTTTCCTTCTCAATCTCATATCCGCATTGTCCTGACGAAGAAGAAGGCGATACTCTGCTCTCGATGTCATCATTCGATAAGGCTCCATATTTTCTTTTGTCACAAGATCATCCACCAGAACACCAAGATACCCTTCCGAACGGTCTATTGTTATTTCTTCTTTTCCCTGACATTTCAATCCGGCATTTATCCCTGCAAGTATTCCCTGCGCCGCAGCCTCTTCATAACCGCTGCTTCCATTGAACTGCCCCGCCGAAAAGAGTCCTTCGATATCCTTAAATTCCAGAGTGGGATAAAGCTGGCGCGCATCGATACAATCATATTCTATTGCGTAAGCATTCCTCACTATCTTGCAGTTTTCCAGTCCCGGGACTGTACGATACATCGATAACTGCACATCCTCGGGAAGAGAGGATGACATCCCGCCTACATACATTTCATTGGTAGACCTGCCTTCCGGTTCCAGAAATACCTGATGGCGTTCTTTATCTGCAAACTTTACCACTTTGTCTTCGATAGACGGACAATATCTGGGACCGGTTCCCTCGATGATACCCGCATAGATTGGGCTTCTGTCCAAATTTGCACGGATAATTTCATGCGTTTTTTCGTTTGTATATGTCAACCAACAGGACTCCTGCTCTATCTGAACGCTCTCCGGATCCGTAGAAAATGAAAACGGAACGACACGTTCATCTCCAAACTGTTCTTCCATTTTTGAAAAATCAATGCTTCTCCTATCCATCCTCGCAGGGGTTCCCGTTTTAAAGCGCCGCATGGAAACACCCATTTTCAGCAGGCTTTCCGTCAGATGATTTGCTGCCTGCAGCCCGTTGGGTCCCGTCTGGGTTATAGCCTCTCCGCACAGGCATCTTGCATTCAAATATGTCCCGGTGCACAAAATAACAGCCTTTGCTTCATAAACTGCACCCGTAAAAATCTTTACGCCCGTTATTCTTTTTGGTATAAAACCGTCCGGCCTACGCTCCGCTTCCTCATATAAAAGCTCGCATACCTCTGCCTGTTTGATGGTCAGATGCTCCTGATTTTCCAACACCATCCGCATCGCGCGGCTGTATTCCGCCTTATCCGCCTGTGCGCGCAGAGAATGCACCGCCGGTCCTTTAGAGCCGTTCAACATTTTGGACTGAATAAATGTCTTGTCTATGTTTTTTCCCATTTCCCCGCCAAGAGCATCTACTTCCCTTACAAGATGTCCTTTGGAAGATCCTCCTATATTCGGATTGCACGGCATGAGTGCAATACTGTCTACGCTCACCGTAAATATCACAGTTTCAAGTCCCATCCGCGCGCATGCCAGCGCCGCCTCGCAGCCCGCATGTCCTGCTCCTATCACGCACACATCTACTTTTTCCCTGATTTGTGCCATCTATCTAAACCTCCATTCCGTCACTTTCCCATACAGAATTTTGAGAAAATCTCATTTACAAGGTCATCTCCGACCTCTTCGCCTATAATATATCCTAACGATGTATATGCGCTCATCAGGTCAATAGAATAAAAATCCTCCGGCATTTCATCTTCAAGGCTTCTCTGCACCATTTTTAAACTATTGTAAGCATTCTGTACCGCTTCCTTGTGTCTCATATTTGTCAGCACGATTTCATTATCCGAAGGGAGCTTTCCATGGAAAAACAGCTCCTCCAGCGTTTCCTCAAATACATCTATCCCTTTGTTTTCCTTTGCAGACGTAAATATCACAGGAACATCGTTCCTGCCGAACGCCTCCAAAAAACTCTCCTTTGTCAAAACCGGTTCCAAATCTGATTTATTGAACAAAACAATAACCTTCTTTTCACGTAAAAGCTCCATGATACGATAGTCGCTCTCATCCAGCTTTCTTGACGTATCCGCCACATAAAGAACAAGATCTGCTTCAGAAGCATATTTCTGAGCCCGCTCAACTCCTATTTTTTCAACTGTATCCTCCGTTGTACGGATACCTGCCGTATCGATTATATTCAGGCTTATCCCCTTAAGACGTATCGATTCTTCCAGAACATCCCTGGTTGTCCCGGCAACATCCGTCACTATCGCCTTCTCCTCTCCCACAAGCCTGTTCAAAAGAGAAGATTTCCCCGCATTCGGTTTTCCGACAATAACGGTATTTATTCCCTCTTTCCGCAATCGTCCGTCCTCTGCGGACTCAAGAAGCTTGTTCATCCTCCCCAGGAGCTCCTCTACGATTTTGCCAAGCTTCTCCGGATACCCCTCCGTACTGATGTGCTCCGGATCGTCCAACGCAGATTCAATAAACGCAATTTCGTATAATATTGCCGCACGAAGACATCTTATCTCCTCTGCTACCGAACCACGGAGCTGACGGACAGATGATTTCAATGCAAAATTGTTTTTTGCCTGAATCAAGTCCATAACAGCCTCTGCCTCCGACAGATCGATTCGTCCATTCAAAAATGCCCGCTTCGTAAATTCTCCCGGCTCCGCTATCCTGGCTCCCGCACGGAGCAGTGCTTCCAGCACCCTGCGTAAGAGTAAAACTCCTCCATGGCAGTTAAATTCCACGGTATCTTCTGTTGTATAGCTTCTGGGCGCGCGCATCAGAGACACCATTGCCTCATCAATGACCTCTCCGTTTTCTTCCACAAAACCATAATGAATCGTATGACTCTCCCATTCCTTCATCGTATGCTTTCCGGATTTATTTATAAATATGCGATCTGAAATTTCTACTGCATCCGGTCCGCTCACCCGGATAATACCGATTCCCGAATCCGAAAGCGCCGTTGCGATCGCTGCGATCGTATCTGATTTTATCAACTCTTCGTCCACCTTTCCTTATGCACTGCTGCTGTTCACCGGCAATTCAGTGAGCCATAGCAGTTGCGGGCCTATTGAAAATTTTAGTACGTAAAAAAGCCCGCTTACCCCTAAATCATATTCTCATGCCTCAAACGGCAAGCGTTTGAGGCTGATGTGAACAATAAACTATGAACTTTCCATTTCATGAATTATAGCATTCTTTTTCTATACAGTCATTCTTTTTTTTGACTTCACAAAAAGGAGGTATAAAAAGTGCGCGCATTAGCACACACCTGCACCGGGTAAACATAAGCGAGTTTTTATTCGACAGGAATAAATCTTCCCTGTCAAACAAAAAAGCTCCCTGCCACACGGTATCCTCCGTCTGGCAGGGAGCTTGCTTTCAAATACGCTTACATGCGCTCTTCTCTTTTTTTCAGAGTAACAACAACATGGCGATAAGGTTCTTCGCCTTCGCTATGGGTCGTTACATACTTGTCATTCTGCAGCGCAGAGTGGATGATCCGTCTCTCATAGGGATTCATCGGCTCCAACGCTACCGGGCGTCTGCTGCGTTTTACTTTATAAGCGATATTCTTTGCAAGATTCTCAAGTGTTTCCCTGCGTCTCTTGCGATAGTTTTCGGTATCCACTTTCACGCGGATATACTCTTCCGCTTCCTTATTCACCACAAGGGAAACCAGATACTGTAAAGAATCCAGGGTCTGACCGCGCTTACCGATCAGGATACCCATTTCATCGCCGTTCAGATTGATGTCGAGCTGCTTGTCCAGTTCGTTATAAACCGCTTCTATCACCACATTCAGCTTCATCGCGGCGAATACTTCATTTAAAAATCCGACAGCCTTGTCTTCGACCGTAAGCTTGATACGCGCCTGAATCACTGCCGGCTTCGCATTGAATCCAAGGAAACCGGTGGAACCCTCTTCCAAAACTTCATATTCCAGCTTGTCGCTCGTCACTAAAAACTGCTGGCATGCAGCGGTCACTGCATCATTGACTGTTTTTGCCGAAAATCTTTGGAACTCCATGCTTACCCCTCCTATTTTTTGTTGTTCTTCTCGTTATAATCCCGCACCATGTTCGCCTTTGCCGCAAGACTTCCGGGCTTAGCCGCATTCTTGTTGTAATACTCCGTTGCCTTACGCATCGCCTCTTCCTTCTGCTCCTGTGTCATTGCAGAAGCCTTGGCGCGAGACGGTGCCGGAGTCGCCGACTTCATGTTTTTCGTGCTCATCGTCGCATAGCTGTTGAGTTTTTCAGGATCTATGCCCTGCTTTCTCAGCTTCTCATGATACTTTTCAGTATTTTTCTTTATCTCCGCGTCGATGTCCATACGGTCGATGTGCTTGTTTATCAGCACCTGCTGCACGCTTCTGACAACAGAACCTGCCACCCAGTACAGACCCATGCCGGCAGGCAGCGTATAACAGAATACCGCAGACATAATAGGCATGACATTGTTCATGACCTTCATGGAAGAAGCCATGCTGTTATTCTCAGAACCTGTATCGGCCTGAGGCATCAGCTTTACGTTCAGCCACTGTGTAACAGCGGATAAAACGGGAATTGCAAACCCTGCGACTACCATCAGCCATGCGCCCGATGCCAGTGCCTCGCTTACCATATAAGACGGCGAGTTACCCATATTCAGACCGAGGAAATTGTTATAATGATCCATCTCCTGCATTGTGGTCAGAATATCGTTGGACAGGCTCGGGAAATGATCTGCCAGACTTCTCCACTCTGCACTGGATGCTTTATTCAGCACATCGATGAAGGTGTTCTGGATATACTGCATATTCCCGGATGTAAATAATTCATTCTGGAACTGCGGAAGGAACATACCCGCATTCGCAAAATTCTTGGTATTACTGATAAATTCAATACTTCCTGCCGCATTCGCCAGCTTCTCGACCATGGGATAAAAAGCATCCTTAATCTGTCCTACATAAGCGGGCATATTCATAAATACCCTATACAGAGCAAACAGAATAGGCATCTGTATCAAAAGCTGCACACAGCTTCCCGTCGGGGAAACGCCGTATTTTGCATAGACCGCTTTTGTCTCCTGGTTCATAGCCAGCATAGAATCATTGTCTTTTTTGCCCTGATAACGTCTCTGTATCGCCTGCAGCTCAGGGTTCATCTTAGCGCTCAGCTTTGAGAACTTCTGCTGCTTTATCGTCAAAGGCGTCAGCAGTGCATAAATAACAATGGTAAACAGAATGATCGCCAGACCGATATTCGGAATTCCTATCTTGTCCAGCACCCAGAATATTCCGTTCATGAGTAACCCGAGCACCTTTGCGATAGGTCCCAGAATCATTCCGTCATACTGTGTCAATAATATCGCATTCAATTATAATTCCTCCTGCTTTTTGATTCCGGTTTACGGGACCGGATCATACCCTCCCTTGGAAAAAGGATTGCATCTCAAAATCCTCCAGACGGCAAGCAGGCCTCCCTTCAGGGCTCCGTATTTTTCCACCGCTTCCAGTCCATATTCCGAACAGGTTGGAAAATATGGGCATTTGGTCCTTTTTAAAGGAGACAGATACCGCCGGTAGAATTTAATCGCTGCGATCAGAATAGTTTTCATCATAATCGTTCCGATTGCTATGCTTCACTCTTTTTATCAAGCTGATGCTTTTTATCAGTCTGATGCTCTTTATCCGCATCCTCGCAGATAATATGGTGAAGCTTTCCAAGATGTAACACTGCGCTCTCCATCTGTGCAAAATGAATGGAGGCTGCAGAAGCCCGCGCTGTGATTACTATATTTAAACCACTATTAAATATATCCTCATGTAATCGATAGCTTTCTTTCACGAGCCTTTTTACGCGATGCCTTACAACGCTGTTGCCGACTTTCTTGCTCACTGAGATTCCAAGAAGATTTTCTTCCTGATCATTCTCCAATACATACATTACCAGATACTTGTTGGCGCGGGAAACGCCCTTTTTGTAAACCTCCTGGAACTGCCGGTTTTTTCTCAACGACTGCGTAAATTTCATGAATTCTCTCCATGCGTGTTATTTTACAGTGATTTTTCTGTAAAATAAGGAAAATAGGCCACAAAACTGTGACCTATGCGGATAATCTCTTTCTTCCTTTTGCTCTTCTGGCTGCTAATACCTTTCTGCCGCCAGCACTGCTCATTCTTGCTCTGAAACCGTGAACTTTAGAGCGCTGTCTCTTCTTAGGCTGAAATGTCATCTTCATGAAAGCTCCACCTCCCTTTCAGGCCCTCTTCCATATAAGGGCATATTTATGACATGTATCGGAAAATATCGCTATCATTATATAAGGTCACCCCCTATAAGTCAAGCAATTTCAGTATTTTGGAGAAATTTTTGTACCCATATAAATTTCCACAAAAAAAACTTAAAAAATCGTGACTTTCCACAATACAATATATTGTTGTTGTAAAAAATTTTTTTCCACAATATATTGATTCTCCACATTTGTGGATTTCGCAATCCACACTTCCACAAATCAACATACTCTTATCCACAAAATGTGCATAACTTGTGGATAACCTCAAAATTATCCTCATCAACTTCATAAAAACCCTTTAATAATCAATGTGAATATGTGAATTCCACTTATCCACAAAATCCTCATGCTTATCCACCTGCATAAGTTCTCTTCTGAGGATATCCACAGTGTTTGTGGACAGCTTTTCGTGGATAATTAACATTTGCCATTTTCATTCATTTCGTTTATGATAGAATAGAATAATTCTCAAAGGGGATTTTATACCCTTTTTCGGGTTTATAACGCAACTGTTCACAGATGAGGAGGCCTTCTTATGCATTTTATTGGGGAAAACTGGGAGATGATCAAGCAGACAATCCACACAGAATATGACCTTACCAACATTTCTTATAATACATGGATCGAACCCCTGCAGTTTTCTGACGTAAAGGATGATACTGTCTATATTCAGATACCTACCGGACAGGCTCATGCCTTAAACTATATCTCTAACAAGTACAGCAATTATTTTAAGGTAACGATTTCCGAAATGATGGATCATGATTATGACGTTGCCTTTATCCTGGAAAAAGAAAAGACGGCAGACAGCGATACCGATCTTAAATCGCCTGCCTCCAATATTTATAATATCAATTATGAACAGGCGAATTTAAACCCTAAATACAAATTTGACACTTTTGTCGTGGGTAATAACAACAAATTCGCCCATTCCGCCTGCCTTGCCGTTGCAGAATCTCCGGGAAATGCCTACAATCCGCTCTTTATCTACGGCGGCGCAGGTCTCGGTAAGACACACCTTATGCATTCCATCGGTCACTTCATATTAGAGCAGACCCCTACTATGAAGGTCCTTTATGTAACTTCCGAATCCTTTACAAACGAAGTTATCGAATCTATCCGAAGCGGTAATGCAACCGCAATGACCAAGCTCCGTGAGAAATACCGGACGGTAGACGTACTCATGATAGACGACGTACAATTTATAATAGGAAAAGAAAGTACGCAGGAAGAATTTTTCCATACCTTTAACGTACTTCATTCTGCGGGCAAACAGATCGTGCTGTCCTCCGATAAACCGCCGAAGGAAATGGAAACTCTGGAGGAACGCTTCCGCTCCCGCTTCGACTGGGGGCTTATCGCTGATATCCAGCCGCCTGATTACGAAACCCGTATGGCAATACTGCGCAAAAATGCGGAATATTACAACCGTCCTGTCGACGATGAGATTTTTAAATATATCGCTACCAATATCAAGAGCAATATCCGTGAGCTGGAAGGCGCTTTCAACCGCATCATCGCCAAATCCAAGATTGAAAACCAGTCTGAGATTACAATGGAACTGGCTGAGGACGCTTTAAAGGACATTATCAATCCCGATAAACCCAAGGAAATCACTCCGGAACTCATCATCGACGTAGTCGCAGAGCATTTCGGCGTTTCTCCGGCTGATATTACATCCAAAAAACGTAACTCTGAGTTCGTACAGCCCCGGCAGGTTGTCATGTACTTATGCCGCAAGCTGACCGACACCTCATATGTCAATATTGGCAAGCTGCTTGGCAAAAAAGACCACACTACAATTATCCACGGTGTGAATAAGATTGAGGATGAATTAAAATCCAACGATGAATTAAGCAGTAAGATAGAGACTATCAAAAAGAAGATATGTGTATAACTTCACACTTTCCACATAGTTATCCAAGGGTTTTACACAAGTTACCCGTTCCCATTTTCCCTTATAAATAGTATAATGGGAGGGGTTATCCACATATCAACAACCCTTATTAAGAAAGATTACGAATTTTAATATTTATTTCTTTGTTCACGCGCCTGCGGCTCTCTGCTGCCGGAAAGGCTTTCGCATACCTTCAGGATGTGGATAAGTGGATTGAGAACGGTTTTTGAAGAAGGGAGTTTTTCACAATATGAAATTTATCTGTTCCAAAGCTGAACTGCTAAACGGGCTTCAGGTTGTTTCTAAAGCTGTACCCAGCAAAACAACAATGACTATTCTTGAATGTATCCTGGTTGACTGTACCCAGGGAGCCATCAAGCTGACTGCCAACGATATGGAGCTCGGCATCGAAACGACTGTTGCCGGCATGATTGAAGAACCCGGTACCATAGCTCTTGATGCGAAAATCTTTTTGGAAATAGTCAGAAAACTGCCTGATAGCAATATCACCATAACATCTGACGGCAATTTCCAGACTGTCATTACCTGTGAAAAAGCCAAATTCAATATTTCCGGTAAATCAGGCGAGGATTTTTCCTATCTGCCTGAAATTGAACGGAACGATTCCATCGTTGTTTCTCAGTTTACCCTGAAAGAAGTTATCAGACAGACGATTTTTTCCATTGCTGATAATGACAATAACCGTTTGATGACAGGAGAACTCTTTGAGATAAACGGTGACGAACTGAAAGTGGTTTCTCTGGATGGACACCGTATCTCCATCCGTAAGATACAGCTGAAAAATGCCTATACTCCGAAAAAAGTTGTTATCCCGGGTAAGACATTGAATGAAATAAGCAAAATTTTATCCGGCGAAACGGATAGAGACGTGTCTATTTTCTTTACGGATAATCATGTTGTGTTTGAATTTGATTCTACAACAGTCGTTTCAAGACTTATCGAAGGAGAATATTTCCGCATCGATCAGATGCTTTCCAGCGATTATGAAACGAAGGTGACGATCAACAAAAAAGAATTTTTAAGCTGTATTGACCGTGCGACGCTGCTCGTAAAAGAAGGTGAAAAGAAGCCTATCATCATCAATATTACGGATGGTTCCATGGAATTAAAGATCAATTCTGCTATCGGCAGCATGAATGAGCAGATAGATATCGAAAAGGCGGGCAAAGACCTGATGATAGGTTTCAATCCCCGGTTTTTGATCGATGCACTTCGTGTCATCGACGACGAACAGGTTACGATATATCTTGTAAATCCGAAAGCGCCGTGTTTCATCCGCAATGATGAGAACAGCTATATTTATCTCATCCTTCCGGTGAACTTTACCGCAGTCTGACCGGCTGTGGATAACAGGGAACGCATTGGTACTGTGGATAAATGGAAAAAGGAGCGCATATGCAGATATTTGAGATAAGAGACGGATTTATCAAGCTGGGTCAGGCGCTGAAAGCAGCCGGATTTGTGGAATCCGGTGTGGACGCAAAGTTTGCGGTTCAGGACGGGCTTGTTAAAGTGAACGGAAAAACGGAGACCGCACGCGGAAAGAAGCTTGTGGACGGAGATGTGGTGGAATATGACGGGCAGAAGCTTACGATAAAATCCGCTGTGTCCGAATAGGAAGCAACGAAATTATGATTATAAGATCACTGGAATTATCAAATTTCCGGAATTATGGTTTTTTAAACCTCACATTTGACAAAGGGACGAATATCCTGTATGGGGATAACGCTCAGGGAAAGACGAATATACTTGAAGCGATATATCTTTGCGGGACGACCAAATCCCACAGAGGGACAAAAGACCGGGATATCGTTAATTTTTGTCAGGAAGAGGCGCATATCCGGGCATATCTGGAAAAGCAGGACGAAGAGATACGCATCGATATGCACCTGAGAAAGAATAAATCCAAAGGGATAGCCATCGACGGGACAAGGATAAAAAAAGCGGCAGAGCTTTTGGGCATTATGAACGTGGTATTTTTTTCCCCGGAGGACCTGGCGATCATCAAAAACGGGCCGGCGGAAAGACGGCGGTTCATGGACATGGAGCTGTGCCAGCTGGACGCATCTTACCTCTATAACCTGAATCAGTATAACCGGATAGTGAACCAGAGGAACAAGCTGCTGAAGGATATCTGGAATAACTCGTCAATGCGAGATATACTGTCCGTGTGGGACGAACAGCTTGCAGATTTCGGAGAAAAGATAATCGAAAGGCGCGTTCTTTTCGCACAGCAGTTAAACGATATCATTGCCGGAATACATCATAAGCTTTCAGGCGGCAGGGAGCATCTGAGCATCGTTTATGAGCCGGACACAGCGCCGGGAGAACTGGCTGATAAGATAGCACGCTGTCAGGACCGTGATATCAGGCTGAAAATGACGTCTGCAGGGCCGCATCGGGATGATTTCGCATTTGTGGCAGATGGAATCGATATCCGCAAATTCGGTTCGCAGGGGCAGCAGAGAACGGCTGCGCTGTCTTTAAAGCTCTCAGAAATAGAGCTCGTGAAAAAAGTGACGAAGGACACGCCGGTGCTCTTATTGGACGATGTGCTTTCGGAGTTGGACAGCAACAGGCAGAATTATCTTTTGAACAGCATCGGGGATATTCAGACAATCATCACCTGTACGGGACTTGATGATTTTGTGAATAACCGTTTTGAGATAAACAAGGTGTTCAAAGTATCAAACGGGACGGTAGAAACAGGAAGCAGGCGGGAAGTCTGTTCTTCCGAAAACAAGGAGGAATTATAAATGAGCGTTGAATACGGAGCAGATCAAATTCAGATTCTGGAAGGTCTGGAAGCAGTTCGTAAGCGGCCGGGTATGTATATCGGTTCTACATCTTCCAGAGGTCTGCATCATCTCGTTTACGAGATCGTGGACAATGCGGTGGACGAAGCGCTGGCGGGCTACTGCGACCATATCGAGATAATCATCAATAAAGACAATTCCGTGACTGTTATCGATAACGGGCGCGGTATTCCTGTAGGTATCAATCATAAAGCGGGCATTCCCGCTGTGGAAGTGGTATTTACGATACTGCACGCAGGAGGCAAATTCGGCGGAGGAGGATACAAGGTTTCCGGCGGTCTGCACGGTGTCGGCGCATCTGTCGTAAACGCGCTGTCCGACTGGCTGGAGGTAGAGATAAGCCAGGGCGGCAAGATATACAGGCAGCGTTATGAACGCGGGCATGTATGCTATCCGTTAAAGGAGATAGGTACCTGTGACAGTTCAAAGACCGGAACGAAGGTTACATTCAAACCCGACGCAACGATATTTACAGAGACGACAGTCTATGAATTTGATATTTTAAAGACACGTCTGCGCGAGATGGCGTTTCTGACAAAGGGGCTTAAAATTTCCCTGACAGATGACAGGGGCGAAGAGCCTTATACGAAGGTGTTTCATTACGAGGGCGGCATTCAGGAGTTTGTCACCTACTTAAACGGCAGCAAGGCGCCGCTTTACGATAAGGTGATGTACTTTGAGGGCAGCAAAAACAACGTTTATGTGGAAGTTGCGATGCAGCATAACGACTCTTATAACGAGAGCGTTTTTTCCTTCGTAAACAACATCAATACGCCTGAAGGCGGCACACATCTGATAGGATTTCGGAATGCCCTTACAAAGACGTTTAACGACTATGCCAGAAGCAATAAGCTGTTAAAGGACAACGAGCCAAACCTGTCCGGCGATGATATCCGCGAGGGGCTTACGGCTATTATCAGCGTCAAGATAGAAGATCCTCAGTTTGAGGGGCAGACGAAGCAGAAACTTGGAAATTCCGAGGCGAGAGGAGCCGTGGACAGCGTTGTGAGCGAACAGCTTACATATTTCCTTGAGCAGAATCCGTCGGTTGCAAAGACCATTCTTGAAAAATCCATCATGGCGCAGCGCGCAAGGGAAGCAGCGAGAAAGGCACGTGATCTGACGAGGAGAAAGACGGCTCTGGAAAACACGACCCTTCCCGGAAAGCTGGCAGACTGTTCTGATAAGGATCCGAAAAACTGCGAGATATATATCGTTGAGGGAGATTCCGCAGGAGGTTCCGCAAAAAAAGCGAGAAGCCGTGCAACGCAGGCTATCCTGCCTTTACGAGGAAAGATACTGAACGTGGAAAAGGCGCGTCTGGACAAGATTTTTTCCAATGCGGAGATCAAGGCGATGATAACGGCGTTTGGTACGGGGATACATGATGATTTTGATATCTCCAAGCTGCGTTATCACAAGATAGTCATTATGACGGATGCCGACGTGGACGGAGCACATATCGCCACGCTGATGCTGACGTTTATTTACCGGTTTATGCCGGAGCTGATCAAGCAGGGACATGTTTATCTTGCAAAGCCCCCGCTGTATAAGCTCGAAAAAAATAAAAAGGTCTGGTATGCCTACAGCGACGAAGAGCTGGCTGAAATCATCAGCGAGGTGGGACGCGATCAGAACAACAAGATCCAGCGTTACAAGGGTCTTGGAGAGATGGACGCAGAGCAGCTCTGGGAGACAACGATGGACCCGGAACGCCGTATTTTGTTAAAGGTCTGCATGGATGAAGAAACGGAATCCGAGGTGGATCTGACATTTACGACACTGATGGGTGACCAGGTAGAGCCGCGTCGTAAATTTATCGAGGAAAACGCTAAATTCGTAAAGAATCTGGATATTTAAGCAGGAAGGATAAGGCATGGAAGACAATATTTTTGACAAGATAGAAGAAGTCGATCTGAAAAAAAAGATGGAGGAATCCTACATCGACTACGCCATGAGCGTCATTGCCGCCCGTGCGCTTCCCGATGTACGAGACGGCTTAAAGCCGGTGCAGAGACGCGTCCTCTACTCCATGATAGAGTTAAACAACGGCCCTGACAAGCCGCATCGTAAGTGTGCCCGTATCGTCGGCGATACGATGGGTAAATATCATCCCCACGGAGACAGCTCCATTTACGGTGCGCTGGTTAATATGGCGCAGGAATGGAATACCCGTTATCCGCTTGTGGATGGTCACGGCAACTTCGGTTCGGAGGACGGAGACGGTCCTGCGGCAATGCGTTACACGGAAGCGCGTCTGTCCAAGATATCAATGGAGATGCTGGCAGACATCAACAAGGATACGGTGGATTTCGAGCCGAACTTTGACGAGACGGAAAAAGAACCTGTCGTTCTTCCGTCCCGTTATCCGAATCTGCTCGTAAACGGGACTTCAGGTATTGCAGTCGGCATGGCGACGAACATCCCTCCGCACAATCTCAGGGAGGTTGTTGATGCGGTTGTAAAGATAATGGATAACCGCATTTTAGAGGACAGGGATACGCAGATAGAGGAGCTTTTGAGCATCGTAAAAGCGCCTGATTTTCCTACAGGGGGTCTTATTTTAGGGACCCGCGGCGCAGAGGAGGCATATCGTACCGGACGCGGAAAAATACGTGTGCGTGCGGTGACGAATATTGAGACACTGCCAAACGGCAAGAGCCAGATAATCGTGACAGAGCTTCCTTACATGGTAAACAAGGCGAAGCTGATTGAAAAGATTGCGGATCTGCACAAGGACAAAAAGATTGACGGCATCACCGACCTGCGTGACGAATCCAACCGCGAAGGTACCCGCGTAGTAATAGAGCTGCGCAGGGATGCGAATGCGAATGTGATATTGAATCAGCTTTATAAGCATACGCAGATGCAGGATACTTTCGGCGTTATCATGCTTGCGCTGGTAAACGGAGAGCCGAAGGTATTAAGCCTTCTGGAGATGCTCAAATGTTATATCGCCCATCAGGAAGAGGTTGTAACGAGAAGGACGAAGTACGACCTGAACAAAGCTGAGGAGAGAGACCATATTTTACAGGGTCTGCTCATTGCGCAGGATAACATTGACGAGGTGATACATATCATCCGGAGCAGCCAGACGCCGCAGATTTCCAAGGAGCGTCTGATAGAGCGTTTTGGCCTGACGGAAATTCAGGCACAGGCTATCATTGACATGCGTCTGCGCGCGCTGACGGGCCTTGAGCGTGAAAAGCTTGAAGCGGAGCATCAGGAGCTTTTGATACGCATTGCGGAATTAAAAGCCATCCTTGCCGATGAAAAGAGGCTTTTGGGTGTGATAAAGGAAGAGCTTCTGATCGTCCGTGAAAAATACGGCGATGACAGAAGGAGCAAGATTGGTTATGACGAGTTTGATATCTCGATGGAGGATATGATTCCCAGAGAGAATACGATCATCGCCATGACAAACCTCGGGTATATCAAGCGTATGACCGTTGACAACTTCAAGTCCCAGAACAGGGGCGGCAAGGGCATCAAGGGAATGCAGACGATAGAAGAGGATTTCATTGCAGACCTGTTGATGACGACGACGCATCATTATGTGATGTTCTTTACGAATTTCGGGCGGGTATACCGCTTAAAGGCATACGAGATACCGGAAGCGGGCAGGACGGCACGCGGAACAGCTATCATCAACCTTCTGCAGCTTGCCCCTGAGGAGAAGATTTCCGCTATCATCCCCGTTAAGGAATACGAGGAAAACGAAAATCTCTTCATGGTGACGAGAAAGGGTATCGTGAAAAAGACGCCCATTCTGGAGTACAGCAACGTCCGTAAAAACGGTCTGGCAGCGATAAACCTGCGCGAGGAGGACGAGCTGATAGAAGTAAAGGTTACAAAGGCAGACAGTGAGATATTCCTTGTGACCAAATACGGTATGTGTATCCGCTTTAAGGAAACGGACGTCAGAAATACGGGACGTACCTCCATGGGCGTTATCGGTATGACGCTTACGGATAATGATGAGATAGTCGGAATGCAGCTCGACCATCAGGGCGATTCCCTGCTGATCGTTTCTGAAAACGGTATGGGCAAGCGTACCGAGCTGGGAGAGTTTACCGTTCAGCATCGCGGCGGCAAGGGCGTGAAGTGCTATAAGGTAACAGACAAGACGGGCTATGTGATAGGTGTGAAGGCAGTTACCGATGAAAATGAGATTATGATGATAACCACAGAGGGCATCATCATCCAAATCCGCATGGAAGAGGTTTCCCTGCTCGGAAGGATAACTTCCGGCGTGAAGCTCATCAATCTGGATGATGGCGTGACCGTGGCGCAGATTGCAAAGGTGCGCGAGAAGGTATCTGATGGAAATCAGGAGTTCGACGACGTGGATGAGGCTGCAGAAGAAATCGAAGCAGAAGAGCAGGCGGAAGAGGCACAGGAGCATGTGACGATGCCTGAGGAAACGGAAGAGGACGAATAAAAAGATATTTTTAGGAGCAGTATTTTTTGATAGGAAAAACCTCAAATACCAGCATTCTGATTTATACTGGTGTTTGAGGTTTTTCTAATTCTGTAAATCAAATATGTTTGTCTTTTGTTGTGCCACCTGATTGAAATGATACAGGAAGGAGCGTCAGGCTTGGGACAAGTTTTTTTTCTTTTGCCAGAACGAGATTCACACAAGTTTTGGCGAGTTCGGGAATTGGCTGGCATATGCTTGATACGAAAAGTCCCTGATTAGGATCGCCGAATTTTGGAATACCGTCGAATCCAATCAGCTGGACATCGTCAGGGATACTATATCCGTGTTTTTGAAGAATATGTGCAGTGGAGAGTGCATTTAAATCGGTATTTACAAAAATGCCGTCAAAATCAAGTTTTCCATTTTGGTGGCGATGGGAGAGAATAAAATTTGTGATGGATTGCTCAAAATCAGTTCCGCTTTTTTTAACAAGGGTCATTGGCTGGAGATGGCGAAGCTCGCAAGCATGAAGATAGCCATCGAGACGTTTGTCTGCTTCTCCAGGATAGGGAGAATTAAAAGTAATAAAAGCAGGTTGTCGGCACCCAAATTCCATCAATTTTTCAACGGCAAGCATTCCGCCGGCAAAGTTGTCGCATGCTACGCGCGGGGTAAAGTCGTTACTGTAGATTCGGTCAAAGGAAACAAGGGGAAGCGTGCGCGGAACATATGCGCCAATGTCATTATAGGTAAGGGCAATCACTCCATCAGACTGGTTCTGACATGCCATATTGAGATAATTAATTTCTTTGTCCAGAATGCCCTCAGAGCAACATAAAACCATAAAGTGTCCGCTTTCATAAAGGCAACGCTCAATATGGTGTGCCAGAGCTGCATAAAAAGGATTTAAGGCATCCGGAATAATGAGAGTGACCGTATTTGATTTCTGGACTTTTAATCCACGGGCATAGGTATTTACTTCATAATGAAGTTTTTGGATGGCAGCTTCGACTTTTTTCTTATATTCTTCGCCTACGGGAATACCATTGATAACTTTGGAAACGGTTCCGAGAGCTACTCCGGCTTCGCGCGCCACATCTTTCATGGTAGGAGCGTTATTTTTATTCATGAAAAATCCTCCGAATGAGATGATTTGATTTAGTTTTTTAATAGTGTTTTACTTTAATTATTGGGAAAAAAATGGATTTTTAAAATCAGTTAGTGTTAGTATATTCCTTTATGTGAAACGTTACAACTGTAAAAAATATACAAAATATATATTGTAAAATTAAATATTTTTAACAAAATAAAATTATTGCACAAAAAAATATATAAATCATATTGACATTAATACATTTGAGCGGTATTATCAGTTCAAAAGAATGAAACGTTTCATAAAAAGAAAATGATTTTGCATAACACAAATATGAAATGAGTTACCAATATTTAAAAAAAAGAGGTGAAACGTTACATTAAAAAGAAATGGCTCATCTGGGAGGATGGAAAGGAGAAGACCGTGAAGAAAAAAGAAAAAAAAGTAAAAAACGGATGTGGCGAAACCAAAATGTCTCTATCGGATAAAATCAGGTATGTTAAAACTAATTGGCAGTTATATGTGGTTTTTCTTTTGCCTGCATTATTGATTACAGTGATTTTTAAGTATATTCCGATGGGAGGCGTGCTTTTGGCATTTAAAGATTACAGCGCCATGCAGGGAGTATTAGGAAGTCCATGGGTAGGATTTAAGTATTTTGAACGATTTTTATCTTCTCCGGATTTTATGAGGTATCTGATGAATACCTTAAAAGTTAGTTTGTATGGACTATTATGGGGATTTCCGGTGCCAATCATTTTGGCACTTTTGCTTAACAGAATTAGGAGAGCAGGGATAAAAAAGAATATTCAGCTTCTGATTTATGCGCCGAATTTTATTTCTGTAATTGTTCTCTGTGGTATGGTGCGTATATTCCTGTCTCCGGTGGGACCTGTGAATCAGCTTCTTGGGACAGATTATAATTTTATGACAATGCCGGAGGCATTTCGAACAATTTATATTGCAAGCGGTATCTGGCAGGGAGCTGGGTGGGCGTCAATCCTTTATACAGCAGCTTTGGCAAATGCAAGCCAGGAATTGACGGAAGCAGCCATTATTGATGGGGCGAATATTTTCCAGCAGATTAAAAATGTGGATCTTCCCGCAATTAAAAATATTATTGTGATCCAGTTTATTTTGCAGGCTGGAAATATCATGAGCATTGGGTTTGAAAAGGCCTATGCGCTGCAGACAGATTTGAACCTTCCGGCATCTGAAATTCTGGCGACCTATGTGTATAAGATGGGACTTTTAAACGGAGATTACGGTTTTTCAACCGCTGTAGGATTATTTAATTCCGTGATTAATGTGATCTTGCTGCTGTTTGTAAATAAAGTTGTCGAAAAATTAAATGACGGTCAGGGATTATAGGAGGCAGGCAATGAAAAAAACAAAATTTATGCGGCGTTCAGCCGCCGACAAAATAATTTTGTCAGCAGGGTATCTTTTGCTGGGGGTTTTTGTCCTCTTGATCGTGGTTCCGTTGGTTTATGTTGTGGTGGCTTCATTTATGGATCCGACAACACTGAATAATGAGGGAATTACATTTGACTTCAGCAAATGGACATTAATGGGATATGAAAGAGTTCTTTCCAACAATATGTTGTGGAGGGGATTTGGAAATGCGGTCTTATATTCTGTAAGCTTTACGATTGTTTCAGTATTGGTTACAGTGCTGGCAGCCTATCCTATGTCGCGCCCGAATCTGGTTGGCAGGAAATTTTTTAATGCGCTGTTTATTGTTACGATGTTCTTTAATGGAGGTCTTATTCCAACATACCTGTTGATCAGCAATCTGAATATGCTGGATACAATATGGGCGATTATTTTGCCGAATGCTTTTAATGTGTGGAATATGATTCTGGCACGGACATATTATCAGTCTATTCCGGGAGAATTAAGGGAAGCTTCTGCAGTGGACGGCGCTTCGGATGTAGTGCATTTTTTCAAAATACTTGCACCTGTGTGCAAACCAATCGTAGCAGTGTTGGCTTTGTATCAGTTTGTAGGAATGTGGAACGGATATTTTGATGCAATGATCTATTTAAATGATGCGGATAAACAACCATTGCAGCTTGTTCTGCGCTCGATTCTCATCCAGAATACTCCTGAGGCGGGAATGATTGCAGATATTCAGAGCCGTGCGGAAATGGCAAAGCTGGCAGAACTTTTAAAGTATTCAACAATCGTGGTGAGCAGTATTCCGCTTTTGGCAATGTATCCGTTTTTCCAGAAATATTTTGATAAAGGAATCATGGTCGGTTCCGTTAAAGGATGACCGATTTGAAAATAAAAATAAATAAGAATAGGAGAAAAAAGTTATGAAAAGCAAAGCAATGAAAAAGTTTCTGGCGCTAATGTTGACTGCGGCTACCGTATTGTCAATGACTGCGTGCGGCGGTTCTGCATCTGGAGAAGCAAACGTATCGGGATTGGATGAAAATGGAAATGTAAGGGAAATCAATTTTCCGCTGGAGGAGACGGCAGAATTGTCCTTTATCACAAGTGCTCCTGCCAACTCCACACAAAATCCAAATGAAAGGGAGATTTTTAAGCGTCTGGAAGAGCAGACAAATGTACATGTGGAGTGGACATGCTTCGTAGAGGATCAGTTTAATGATAAGAAAAATCTGGCGATGTCTCAGGCAAAGAGTCTTCCGGATGGATTGTTCAATGCCGGAATGTCTAACTATGATTTGCTCCGTTATGCAAAGCAGGGTGTAATTATTCCGGTTGAAGATCTGATCGAGAATTATATGCCGAATTTGCAGGCTGTTTTTGAAAAGTATCCTGAATATAAAACGATGTGTACTGCGCCGGATGGGCATATTTATTCATTTCCGTGGATTGAACAGTTGGGTGAAGGAAAGGAAGCAATCCAATCCATCGGAGGAATGTCTTTTATTAATAAAAAGTGGCTGGATGAGTTGAATCTGGAAGTTCCGACAACGACAGAAGAGTTGGAAGCAGTTTTAAAAGTATTCAAGGAAAAAGATCCTGCTGGGAATGGGCAGACAATTCCCATGTCATTTATTATCAATGGCGGAAATGAAGATCTTGGATTTTTGATAGGCGCATTTGGCGAAGGGTATGGTGATGTGCCGGATCACATTGCAGTTACGAATGATAAAAAGGTAATTTGGACAGCAACTCAGGAAGGATATAAAGAGGCGATTGAATGGTTGCATGAAATGTCTGAGGAAGGACTCATGGATCCCGAAGCATTCACGCAGGATTGGGGGACATTTGTATCGAAAGGAAAAGCTGACAGATACGGATTATTCTTTACATGGGATGCTGCCAATATTGGTTCGAATCTGGAAGATTATATTCCGTTGCCGGCACTTGCAGGTCCTGACGGAATGAAGAGTGCCTGCCGTCAGAGCGGTTCTGCAACAAGTGGTTTTGATAGGGGAAGATGTGTTCTTACAAGTAATTGCCGTGATACTGCCCTGGCTGCAAAATGGATTGATCAGATGTATGCACCTCTTCAGTCACCTCAAAATAACTGGGGAACATATGGAGAAGAGGGAAAGTTTAATATTTTTGAAATGTCTGAAAACAGCGAAGGCGAGCCGATGTTAAAACATATGAAATTGGGAACAGAATCTCCCGTTGAAGTACGTCAGAATCAGTCTGTTAATGGTCCTTTGGCAGTTTTGAATGATTATTATGATGTATATGTAACATGCCCGGATGATGCCCAGTATCGTTTGGATTGGATTAAAGAGATTTATGTGCCGGATATGATTGAGGAATATGTGTATCCGAATGTATTTATGAGTCAGGAAGATACAGATGCTATCAATCAGTATGAGACAGATTTGACGCAGTATACAAACCAGATGAAGGCGGAATGGATTATGAACGGCGGCATTGAAGAAGGATGGGATGAGTATTTGAATAAACTCGAAGAGTATGGACTTTCCAAATATCTGGAAATTAAACAGAAATATTTAGACGCATATTATGCAGATATACAGTGAGGTATCAAATGGCATTTTATAGTGAAAAGTTAGAAAACGCTAGAAAATATGAATCAGAAAATGTTGCGGACATTTTAAATGAAGAAAAGCCGTCCTTTCATGTGACCCCTCCGGTGGGCTGGGTAAACGACCCGAATGGC
>Pinky_p2__coassemble_836_pt1 | contig 28770 bp, 33 predicted proteins | sample Pinky_p2__metabat2_low_PE_040 | metagenome-assembled genome bin Pinky_p2
CTTCCGAGTCACCTTCCATGCTTTCATTTTTTGGCGGTGTCGCCACTGCTTCCAATTGAGTATTTACTCTATCTGACGGGGTTTCTGCCTGTCTCATCTGCCGGATTTCTTTTACGGTCATTTCCTCTGTGACCTCTTCCCTCTGCTCTTCCGTCAGATACAGCATCTCCTGCAGTTTTGAGAATCCATATCCCCTGTATCTCCCGGCGATCTGCATGCTGTTGCCATTCTCTGAAAATTCATCGTTTATCTTTATGAGACGGTATACCACCGTCGATGACAGGTTGTATTCTTTCTGGGCAAATTCTGCAAGGCTCCCATATTCCCGCTGGTAAAGTTTTGAATCACGTATCTGTTTCAGCCGGTATCCGATGACCACAAAGTTTTCTGCCGTCTCCTCCAGTCTGTTCCTGATGTCCTCTTTCCACTCCAGCCAGTCCTGAAGAGTTATCTGTCCCTCTATCTGCTCTTTTTCTGTCTGCTTCGACCGCTCACTGAGCATAGATTTTAAATTAAATGCACTTTTCTTTTTCACAGCCGCTCCTTTCCAGAAATTCATCCACCAGTTTTCGATAATCCACTGCTGCCGCGCATCGGTCAGAATAGAGCGGAACCGGAACATGTGCAAATGTGGATTCCTTGACTTTCGGCGTCCGTCGGATGCGGGTTTCAAATATCGGGAATCCCATCTCCCTCATCAGCTCATCTCCCTGCTGATCTGCTTCCTCGCGCTTAATATACTGAGTTGTAAAGCACCCCAGCATTACAAGCTCCGTGTTCATATCCTCCCGCGTGTTCTCGACCTGTTCCATAATCTCCTGCAGCCCGTCCAGCGCAAAATCATCTATCGTCACCGGAATCATGACATAATTCGACGCAACCAGTGCATTAACTGTGCTGATATTGATATCCGGCGCGTTATCAATGATACAAAAATCATATCTATCAGAAACCCGCGCCAATGCCTTCTTGATTCGGTCATGTTGCGGGCGTTTCTGGTCAATCATTACGGATGCATTCGCTTCGATCAGAGTCATGTTCGCAGGTATGATATCCAGCCCCTCATACTCTGTCTGCTGTATCACCGCAGCCATATTCGGAAGCCGCTCTGTCATGATATGTTCAATCCCGCTGCGCTCATAACTGTGCCTTCCCAGCATCTTCGATGCGTTCCCTTGTTTGTCATTATCTATCAGCAGCACCTTATACCCCCGCTCTGCCGCGAGAATATACCCCATCGTCACTGCAGATATTGTTTTTGCCACTCCACCCTTCAGGTTAATTATCGACAGCGTCTTCATCTTCTCCTCCTATGGTCCATCTGCCTCAATATCTCGACCCCTCCTTTCGGGGCATATAGCCCCGCAGAGTATTCCGTGATATATAGCATTGTTGTCATCTACTTGTTTCTTAAGGTGTTTCAACCATTTTCCCCAAAATTCCTTGCATCCACATCTGGTACGAATGACCGCCAGCCCGCACAAAGACTAAATGCGGAGCCATTTTCGGTGCAATCTCCTGCCATAAATCCTTGTGCTTTATATCCTGCCCTTTTGCTGTCTTCCATCCCCGCGCTTGCCACTCCTCCAGCCATCCGTTTTCGATAGCTGCCCTGACCTGTCCGCTACCTGTATATGTATCGATCACGCAGGGCAGCCTCAGGCGGTCCAGCGCTGCCGACATTGCCTGCAGAACCAGCGCATTTTCCTTTTCCATTTTCCATTCTCCGACATCCCAAATGGTCACAGGGTCACCCCGGCGCGTTACGAACTCCAACAGATACATCCATCTGCCTCCCTGCTGGCGGGGTCCGTGCGCTGTTGTCTCTATATACAGGTTCACTTGAGGGTTACTCTCCACGGTTTCCTCCTCCTTTCTTTTCTCCCGGTCCTATCCTAATCAGCGCGTATACACGGTATGGATAATCTGTCACCGGGTTTCGCCCTTCCCGCAGGGAATCTTTGTCCAGATAATAGCCTCTCGGAATCAGAATCTCTTTGCGCCAATGCTTATATACCTTTTTATCCGGTTCCGGTAATGGCATATTGCGGCCGCAGTCAAAATCCGACTCCTTCAATCGCCGGTCTGTCCTCGGCGTTTTTGTGATATATGCTGCCAGATCCCGAAAAGACCCCTGCTCATACATCAATTGACTAACCATTTTCCCATATGGCCATGCTGCCCTCAGGATAATGTCCGCATCTGGAATCCGGTTCACTATCACATGGATATGCCACGCCCCTTTCGATCCGACTTCGATGTTCCTGATCCAGCGCAGTTCATATCCCCTTTTTTTATATTCTTTCCTGACCCTTTCCCGGAAACGCCGGAAGTGCTCTTTTGCCTCCTTCATATCAGCCGGGCGCTCCTCTTTCTGATAGGTCAATGTCATAAAATAATCGTTTTTTTCAAAATAATGCATCAACCGAACCCACGTTCTCTTTTCCTTCTGCCACTGATTCTGCCTCTGCATCTCCTCCGGTGTCAAAGCTCGCTTCTGTTCCCGTTTATTCCCTGGCGCTCCATATCTTCCATGCTGGTATTCTTCTACCACCATCCCCATCCGCGTGCTGGTGGTCTTTTTCACTCTGGCCATACTCCAAGCCCCTATCCTTAATATCTTTATCAAGTTGAAAAAACGGGGGAAACCCATATTTTCTCTTGCTTTTTCACGACCGGAGTGATACCATATCTATAACTTTAATTTCCGCAGCACCTAATATTGGGTGCGGGCAAACGTCTCCGGACGTTCAGGGCATGCGCGCCAACGCATGCCCTTATTTTTTATGTACTTCTCACCGATATCTGATAAAATGCCTTCTGCACCAGCTCCTCCGGAAAGGCTCCCTTTCTCAAGACCTCTCCCTTTCCGCCGCGTACCCCAAACAGCTCCTCACGGATATCCTCCGATAATTCCATTGTCACGGCCACGCTTCTGGCCGTTTCATAGCGCTGCTTTGCCTTGACATATTGATGCTGCTTCATCAGGCTTCTGAACTCTTCTGCCAATTCCCTGAGCTTCTGTTCAGCTTCCTTTTCTGTCAGCATCTTTTACCACCCACATATTTTTTGTATTCCTCGCTCGCACCATCTACACTGATTTCTTTAATCAGCTGTCCAATTTCCCATGTCGCATCATATTCATTACCCGGACATGTCCGGACAAGCAGTCTTGCTATACCCTTACCTATCGTCCTTATCATTCCTTCCCGGTTTATGTTTCCCCTTAACAAGGCGCTTTTTTCCTTTGCTCCATCCAAAATAACAAGCGCGCAGTCGTTATCTCCCTGAAAAACTTCTTGCCCATCTTCAAAAACAATGACCTTAACCATTTACATTTCCTTCTTTCTGCTTTACAATTAAAACGTAATGTTTCTTTAGTGGCGCTGACCTCTGCAAAGGTAATCAGCGCCTTTTTCTTTTGTAATTGCGCTCCCTGCGCCGCTCTTCCTCTGCCGAGCACAGCCCTGCTGCCACGAAGCAGCCTCCTGCTGCAACCGTCAGCACCGCTGGCGTTATCATCATCCCAAACGTTTCCCACATGATCAACGCTACCATGACCAGCGTTGAGCCTACCATCATGCACATATCTGACTTGTCCATCTTCACTTTCATCTCCTTTTATCCTACTTTTTGCTCCTGGCTATCACGCATCATGGCCTCTTCGTTTTCTATTCGTTTTTTTGCAACCTTGATGCAAGCCGCTGTAAATCGTTCCTCATACCCTTCTGTAAATGTAACTTCTACCTTCACATCAACTTCTCTTTTCATAAGGTCTCCTTTCTCTAAAGTGTTGACCTCTTGCCAAGATTTCTATATGCTCTCTAGGCTGTTGGGTCTGTCTGTCGGACAGGTTCTCCATGTTCTGGAAAACCTGCCGCCTATCATGCTCCCTGAGTGTGTTTGGGGTAGCTGCTTAGCCGTTGCCTGCAGTGCTGACCATTTCAGGCCAACCATCCGGGATTACTTCGCGCCCACCAGTCCACGCTCCGGATGTTCTCTCTCTGGTGTTCTCATCTGCCTCCGAGCCAGGAGTTTTTTACTAGGGTCTGTGCTCCCCACCCCTATTACGACAGCCTGCTGCAGGCATCAGCTTTTCAGCTGCCGAATGGATTTATCTGCGTCGGCTCCATCAGACCTGGGTTTTTAAGAGGTCCCGCTCCCTCTTTTTTCTCTATTCAGTTTTCTTAGACTCCACACCTTGTGCTCACATACCCGCTTGCGTATAATTGATATACAGGCTCCTGCCAGAGCCGAGTACACGGGAAAGGAGAAAACTCATGACATTTCAAAAAATCCAGTCTATCAAAATCACTTGTGAATCTTGTGGTACCGTCATCATTACTCCTGTTGACAGCACCTATCGTTCACAGAACGGCAGAATCTCTCAGTTGTCCTGCCCTTGTTGCTCTTCCAACCTAAGCAACACCGCTGCATCTGCCTACCATAGAGCTATTGAATACAATAATGCTTGCGATGCAGCCTCCGAATTTCAAACACGTGGATGTTCCTTTATGTAGATCAAAAGTTTGAATCTATAAACATCCCTTTTTGTTCGGAATTCAACTTGTCAATGGGAAGTTTTTTGCAAATTTCACGTTTGCACATCTCTTCCCATTTCAAAAATTCAATGTACTCTGTGATTTTTTTCAGTTCCTCTAATATCTCTAAAAGCAACAGGTTCGTTTCATCCACCTCTTCTCACCTCCTCTTCATTCATCCGCAATGCCTCCTTCTCCTTTCATTGCCTATGCTTTCTTTCCTCCGCTCCATTGCCTTTTCTCTATTTCTTCCTTATAATTTGCTTACAGGCATCTGCCAATGCCAAGTATGCAAGAAAGGAGTGAAAAACAATGTGGATTTATAAAAGCCCTATTGGTCTTATGCAAATCTATTTAAATAGTTCCGGTCGCTACTCCTTACAAATACGTGATACTGTGTATGGCTTTTATTCCTCTCCAGCAGCGGCCGCAGACGATGTTTGCACTTTTACCACCGGATGCAATGATTGGGATTTTCTCTTTTTGTCTGCTAATCCTCCTATCGATCTGTCAGAGTGGCAACGGTTGTCGCATCTTCCGTAACTATTCTCCGCCACCCTTCTCCCGTATCGTTGTTATACTCTATCACGATACGGGTTTTCCCTTTTAATCCGGCATATTTAAGCAACCCACTCTTCTCCATTAGGTGCTTTGTAAATTTCCCGGATACAATCTCATTCCTACATACTCCATCTAACAGCTTCTCTCTCTCCGAAAACTCATTAGACATTTTTTCGGCATCTTCTGTTTCATTCATCCGCAATGCCTCCTTTACGCTTAATCCAAATCGTTATTTGGTGCATTTCACAATGCGTGTTCAACTTGTTAGACAACTAGTCCAAAAAAATTTCGCTCACTTTTTTCCCAAGTGCTTTTGCGATTTTCATTAGCGTTTCTGTAGTTGTAACAGTTATAGCACCGCTTTCTAACCCTGATATAATGGTCCTCGAAACCATTGCTTTTGTCGCAAGTTCAGCCTGAGACATTTTCAATTCTTCTCTGCATTCCTTGATTCTATATCTCAATGTTATTTATCCCCTTTCTGTTTAATTTATTTGACGTCATAAGTCTAACATGTTGAACACTTTCTGTCAAGCTGTTTGTTCAAAATATTTGACATCCCTTTTTTCATGTCGTATAATATAGTAAACAACGTACTGCGAGGTGAATACATGACTTTAGGAAGTATTATCAAGGAATATCGTCAAACACACAACTTAAGTATGGACGCATTTTCCGATAAAAGCGGAATAAGCAAAGCGTATATTTCTCTGCTTGAAAAAAACAAGCATCCAAAAACCGGAAAAACAATAGCTCCCTCCATTCAATGTATTAAACAAGCAGCTGACGGAATGAATATAGATTTCAATATCCTTTTCAGCATGATAGATGGAAATGTTTCTTTGGATGACTCTGCCCAAAGCATGCCAACACCTCCCAAACATGGTGTTACCATCAACGTCCTCGGACGTGTTGCGGCAGGAATCCCAATCGAAGCAGTAGAAAATATTATTGACACAGAAGAAATCACTGAAGAACTGGCAAAAACCGGTGAGTTTTTTGGCTTACAAATACATGGTGACTCCATGCTTCCCAGTATCTGCGATGGCGATATTGTAATCGTCCGCCAGCAGAATGATGCAGAATCCGGAGATATTGTAATTGCTACTATAAACGGAGATGAAGCGACCTGCAAACGCCTCCGGAAATACTATGGAGGAATTGAACTGATTTCAAATAATCCAAGCTACAAACCTTTTGAATTCAGCAATGAAGAAATCCAAAGTAAACCGGTCCGTATCATCGGAAAAGTTATAGAATTAAGAAGAAAATTTTAAACAGGCGCACAAAAATTGTGATTTGACTACAAGGTTTCTATCCCTTATAATAGCTTTACAGTGCCCTATGGCATCAATATTATATTCAAGCTATTATGTAAAGACCTCGTAGTTTTGCGGGGTCTTTTATGTTATACAATAACCTCAGCTCCCCAAATCCGAATCACGTCTCTCGAAAGGAGGTCTCTCATGCCCTTACCAAAACAGCACACCTATACATCCGAAGACTACTGGAACCTGCCGAATGACGAACGCGCGGAACTGATCGACGGACAGCTTTATAACATGGCTCCACCAAGCCGGATTCATCAGAAACTTGTCATGAAGCTGTCCGCTTCCATCCAGCAACATATCGACTCCAAAGGAGGCTCCTGCGAAGTCTATCCCGCCCCGTTTGCTGTCAATTTAAACGCAGATGATAAAACTTATGTCGAACCGGATATATCCGTAATCTGCGACAAGAACAAGCTCACAGACAGAGGATGCAGCGGCGCACCGGACCTTGTAATCGAAGTGGTTTCGCCCTCCAGCAGTCGAATGGACTATATCATCAAATTAAACCTCTATATGGCTGCGGGCGTTCGGGAATACTGGATTGTTGATCCACCCCGACAGCGCACTACTGTTTACCACCTCGAAGCCGGAGATGCACCGACCATCTTTGCTTTTAATCAGACAATTTCCGTCGGCATATTCCCGGAACTTGCAATTTGCATCGCAGATATGATTTAATCAAAAGAAAAAGCCCCAGTGTTACCAGCACCGGAGCAATTTCCAGAAAACTATACCAGTCAAGAGACCGTGATATAATTATCCCTAAGCAAGAAAATTATATCACAGCCTCTTGCACCTGTATAGGTGTATTTTTTATACCCATTTTTGAAGGAGGCTATTATGAATTTTGGAATTTATGCACGTAAATCTTATTTTGACGACACATCTGACAGCACCAAAATGCAATTCTCAGTTTCTGAAAAATATATCTCTGCACACTTTACATTGGATGAAGTCGAATCAATTACACATTATGAAGATGATGGATGGATTCGCTCCAATATGGATCGTCCTGCGCTCAATCAGCTCCGCGAGGATATCATCGCAAAACTAATCGATGTCGTTGTCGTATATAAAATAGACCGGCTCTGTTCCGACCTCACCGATTTCGTGCCATTTTACGCATTCTTAAAAGATAACAACATCAAATTTGTAGTGATCAAAGACGGCATTGACACAACTACACCGCTCGGAGAAGCCATGATGTATCTCGCAGTTATTTTTTCCGGAATGGAGGTTCAGACTGATTCCATCCGACTCACTGATAATATGCGCCACCTCGCAGAAGAAGGGTTCTGGTGTGGCGGAAGGCCCCCAATCGGCTATGATATAGAATCTGTCAACCTTGGGGCAAAATCTCATAAAACTCTCGTGTTTAACGAGGAAGAAATTTGTTTCAAAAATAATTTAATTGATATCTTCCTCGCAAATCATTTTTCTCTTCAGGGGATGGAGACATATTGCAGAACACACGGAATTTTATCACTCAATGGCAATTTTCTGTCAACCACTCAACTTTACTCCATGTTCAATGCACCGCAATGCGTTGCAAACACTCCGGCTATGTATGATTACTTTGCCGCAAAAGGATGCTACATGAGCCCTCGCTCTCCGCGCGAAAAATGGGATGGCACTCATGGAATCATCGTTATAGGCAGAACAACCGAGAAAAAAGTCAACGGCAAAAAGAAACACCAGCTTGCCCCTCCCGAAAACTGGCGTGTAAGCATTGGGTATCACAAACCATATCTATCCGATGAGCTCTATTTTGCACTGCAGAACCAATTTACCCACAACGTTTTTTCTAAAAAAGCAAAATATGACCGGCCGCTCCTTAAAGGTGTATTGCGCTGCAAATGTGGTAGATTGATGAGCCTAAGCCGCCGGAAACGTCTGCACGGCGTATCTACATGGTACTCGTGCCCCAGACGCAATCGACAAGGCGGAGATGCCTGCGATATGTCGGAAATCAAAGCAGAAAAATTAGATAATAAGGTCCTCGAAATTTTTCGTGAGATCAGTCATAATCCCGCTTCCATTAACAAATACCTCAAAGACATAAACCCAAAGCAGCACGATTCTGCCGCCACCATACGGGACTCAATATCCCGATGCCAAAGCAAAATCGAAAAACTAACTGCTACCCTGGCTCTCAATTCCGATTCAGCTGCCGCCAAATATATAGTGGGAGAAATAGAACGACTCGATCTGGAATATAACTCTCTCCGCAAAAAGCTTTTAAGTGCCAACGCTCTTGACCGCAAGGCAGCCTTGGCACAGCAGAACGCCCGGAATACCAGAAACAAAATTATTCATTTGATAGAGCATTTTGACGATTTTACCCCAAACGAACGAAATGAAATTGCAATAAGCGTCATCAAGGAGTGCGTCTGGAATGGCGAGACTCTTTTCATTACATTCTAAAGCTCACGTTTTCATTTTGCGACTATCCGGACGCATACGCAGACTGCTTCGGATAAGATCCCGCACCGTCACCGGCTTACAGCCCTCCGTATTCGCATTCCTTGTTTCCAGAGAAACAAGGTTCTCTGCATATTTCAGCTGCAATTCCGCCGAATCCTCTATCGTGATAATCCGTTCCTCCGGCGGTATCGCCTGCGACAGCGCATTTAAAAAGGTTGTTTTGCCGCTTCCCGTCCCTCCGCTGATAAAAATGTTGTATCTGCTCTTTACGAGCAATTCCAGAAAACGCCTGCACTCCGTATCCAGAGATCCTATCGCCACAAGCCTGTCCAGCGTCATCCCTTCCTCCGGGAATCTCCTTATCGTCATTACCGGACCGTTTAATGCTACCGGAGCAAGCACCACATTGACACGAGAGCCGTCTTCTAACCGCGCGTCCAGAATCGGCGACGCCTCGTTTACTACTCGATTGCATCCTGCCGCTATCTGCTGTATCACATCCTGAAGGCGCGACAGGCTTTCAAAATGCCCCTTCCATCGCTGCAGCCGTCCCGCACGCTCCACAAAAATCCGCTCCGGACCATTGATCATTATCTCTGTAATGCTCTTATCCTCCAAAAGCTCCTGAAGCACATCCAGTCCCCGTATCGATGCAAACAGCTCTTTTCCCATCCTGCGCCGTCTCGCCACGTCAAGCCTCCCGGCACAATCTCCGCCACACAGCCTTCCATCGATGATATCCCGGACCTCACCGTCTGAAAAATCCCTCCCGCAGTCCAGCTTTTCCAGTATTTCTTTCTTTATCGACGCCTTGTACTGCTCATATGCCTGCCCGTTCATCTGCCTCCAGCACCTTTCCCGTAAACTCCGCCAGCTCTCCGCTGTCCAGATGGTTCATATCCCTGGGAAGCTGCGAAAATACGGGCAGGCGCACCTTTCTCATGCGCTCCCGCACATCCCGGTATCCTGACCTTTCCAGCGTTTCCTCATACTGCTCCAGTTTTGCCTCTGCAAATCCGTCCTCCCGCACGATAGTATATATCCTCCCGCACCGGTTCAGGATTTCAAACAGTCCCCTGATGCCCTCCGACAGATCCAGAAGAATGACTTCATACCGGCTTCCCGCCAAAAGCTCCAAAAGGCGCTGCCATTCCTCCCTCCCTATCTCATACAGATCAAAACCGCATGACGCAGGAAGTACCATATCCATCCCATTGACCCTTTCCACCGCCTGATACAAACGCTTTAAAAATTCTTCCGGTTCTTCCTGAAGGTAATAGAGCACCTGCAAAAACTCTGCCTCCCCTTTTCGTGCAAGCATTTCCGCCAGCCCCGCGCAACTCTCAAAATTCAGATACAGAACCCTTTTCTGCCGCGCCAAAAGCTGTCCCATCGTCAGTGCAAACGTGGTCTGCAGGCATCGCCCTACCGGTGTATAAAAACCGTATACCTCTACTCTGTGGTCCGTCTGGACAAACGCGCGCAGGCTCCCTTCATTCAGCGCCGCCTCCATCACTTTTTTCATTATCCGCGTAACACTGCTGTACTTGCTGACCTCCGGCATTCCCTCCCGATATCCTGTCTCATCTTCCCTTAACAGAATTATCTGCGGAACCCACGCCTCCATCCCCGCACAAAATGCAGACTGCGCTATCAGCAATATCTGCACCGGCTTCTCTTCAATCGCCCTGTGCAGCCTGTCCACGCTGGTAAACGCAAGGATTTCAAACGGAAAATCATCCCGGCTTCCCAGCGCGTCCATTAAACGGTACGCGTACTCCTGCTCAGGGTCGCATATCGCCAATATGTTCCTCTTCAATTATCCCTCCTGTGGTAAATTGTGAATGTGTAAAACGAAATCGTGAAATTAAAATTTGAAATTGAAAGAACCGCATCTGCGGTATTGACCGGAACGAAATGCCTCTGCATCGTCCCGCCTGATGGTAAGACAAAGTATACTCTTGCTGTATGGTTTTGTCCAGCAAAGATTGGTACCATATACGCTACTTGTGACAATGTACCAAAATTCCGGCATGTTTTTCAGCACTCCCAAAGGAAACCCGTGAAAACTCTCCCCGCATTACAAGTAAAAACATATCCCATATAAAAGCGCCACCCCGGGAAGCCCCAGCGTTCCCGCAGTCACAAAGCTGAGAAGATTCATCCCCACAGCCGCTGCCACGCCCTGCTCTGCAAAGAATATATTTATCATCCGTATCGCGATCATCCCAAACACTGCCCGCAGCATAAAATCCATCACCAGCTCTGCACCGCTTTTCATAAACTCTCCCAAACTCTCTTTTTTCCATTGTATTCTTCATCCTCCCGCCTTATTCTCCGGGATTTAATGTATATTCTTTCCAGCCCTGCCTATACTGTAAAATAACAATATAGGGACGGCACTCTTTCCGATGCCTCCCTGCTGTAAAAGGAGTTTTCTATGAAATCCATTTTCAGGAACAACCGCCGTCCGGAAAGTCCCGGAACATTCCCTACTTATGAAGAAAGTCTCCGAAGGGACTTAAAGCTCGCCGCATGGGAGCTGGAAAATGCATATGCCGGTTTCGACTATGTCACCGACCCCGACCTCATAGACTGCTACATTTTTGAACTGAACGCCGCCATGAAACGCTACAAATATCTCAGTGAAAAATTTTCCGCCCTCCGCAAAAGCACTCTGGATACCTGTGGCAGTGTGGAAGATTCCGGTGCGTCCCGCGAAGCAATACTGCAGCCGCTCCTATAGCTCTGAAAAAATGTGTGCCTTGGTAAACTAAAAGGACAGGGAAATGCCGCATGGCATCTCTCTGTCCTTTTATCTCTTATTTAAAACGCAAATACCAGTGCGCCGTATGCAGGAAGGTCAAATGTAATCCTGTACGGCCTGTTATCGCAGGGCTCCTCCTTTGCCGTGATAGACGCCGGCACAGTCTCCCCGTTCCCGCCAAACCGTTTTTCACAGCTGTTCAAAACCAGATTGTACTTTTTCTTTTTGGGAACGCCGACGCAATAATCTTTACGCTCTACAGGCGTCATGTTCAACACAAACAAAAGATTTCTCCGGCGGCTTTCAGAACCCTTGCGGATAAAGCTGTATGTGCTGCGCTCCGCATCGTCCGCATTTACCCATTCAAAACCGTCCCAGCTGTTGTCTATCTCATACAGGCACGGATTTTTACGGTACAGGCTAAGAAGCTCTGCCACATACTCCTGCATTCCTCTGTTCAGCTCATTATCCAGCAGGAACCAGTCAAGCTCGCGCGCCTCACTCCATTCACGCTCCTGTCCGAATTCCTGTCCCATAAACAGAAGCTTTTTACCGGAATGTCCAAACATATATGTATATCCCACACGCAGATTCGCATATTTATCCACCTGATAGCCCGGCATCTTGTTTACCATCGAGCATTTCAGATGAACTACTTCATCATGGGACAGCGGCAGGATATAATTTTCGGAATCATTATACGACATTGCAAATGTCATGGAATAATGATTGTTCTTGCGGAAATATGGATCAAGCTTCATGTATTCGCAGAAATCGTGCATCCAGCCCATATTCCACTTAAAGGAAAAGCCCAGACTGTCCCCTCCGATATTTCCCGTCACATTCGGCCATGCGGTAGATTCCTCCGCTATCGTCATGATACCCGGATATGTCCCGCGTATCACCGAATTAAAATGCTTGAAAAATTCAATCGCCTCGAGATTTTTGTTCTCGCCATATTTGTTGGCAACCCACTCTCCATCCTTCTTGCCATAGTCCAGATAAAGCATGGACGCCACAGCATCCACACGCAGACCGTCCACATGGAACTCCTTTATCCAGAATAACGCATTTGTTATCAGGAAGCATTTGACTTCATTTTTGCCATAATTGAAAATTTTTGTACCCCAGTCGGGATGCTCTCCCATTCTCGGATCAGCATGCTCAAACAGCGCTTCGCCGTCAAACTCCGCAAGACCGTGAGCGTCCTTGGGGAAATGTGCGGGAACCCAATCCAGGATAACGCCTATCTTATTGCGGTGCAGCGTATTTACAAGATATGCAAAATCCTCAGGCGTACCATAGCGGGATGTCGGCGCATAATACCCCGTTACCTGATATCCCCAGGAACCATCGAAAGGATGCTCTGCGATTCCCATCAGCTCCACATGAGTATATTTCAGGCGCTTCAAATATTCCACAATCTTGTCTGCAAATTCCCGGTAATTATAAAACCCGTCCCCATTGTCCGGATGCTTCATCCAAGACCCAATATGGCACTCATAAATCGCCACGGGCTGCTTCATCGGGTCTGCTGCATCCCTCGCTTCCATCCACTTACTGTCGGACCATTTAAAATTTGTGATATCCGTTGTAACAGATGCCGTCCCCGGACGCATCTCCGAATAATTCGCAAACGGGTCCGCCTTATAAAGCTTGCGCCCGTCCTGCGTCGTAATTAAAAACTTGTACATCTCGCCCAGACCGACTCCCGGAATAAATGTCTTATAAATTCCGCCCGGTCCCAGCTTTTCCATCGGATCAGCAGTTTCATCCCACTCATTGAAACTGCCTATCACATGGACCTGTGCCGCATGAGGAGCCCATACGGCAAACATCATGCCCTTTTCCCCGTTCTCCACAGACAGATGAGCGCCCAGCTTCTTATAAATGTCATAATGCGTTCCCTGCGCGAACAGGTACTGATCCGCCTCTGAAATAAATACTTTTTCCACTGTTTTTCCCATACTAACCTCCATTCTTCCGTTTACAAAGTTCTCCGTAAACAGAGCGTGGAAAATAAACCTCCGGTCCATTTTCCACGCTTCTCCCCTGATTTATTTTTCAAAAACGCCGGTGAAGCAGGCATTCCATTAAATAAAATCTCTTTCTCTCAGAACGATCATATCGTCCTCATCATACCGCTTTCTGAACAGGATATCCATAAAATGACGCAGAGTTTTGCGGTTTGCATGCTCTATCGCCTCATCCACTATCTCACGCACTTCTTTCACCGTCACCGCATGAGTGCTTGTCTGCATATCCTCTATTCTCGTATGAAGAGCCAGTCTTCCCAGCTCGTCAATAGAATATTCCTGATTGTAAGCATACTGGCAACCGTATTTTACAAGCGTCGCGCTGTCCAGCGCCACGATGTCGAATCTTGCCGTAAACATATCCATCAGCTCCGGCGCACGGTCAAAGAGCCTGTCCATCGCACGCTTTTCATCCAGCGCAAATACGATGATACCCGTATGCTCCTGATTCAGCGCTTTCACCAGATTTTCCGCTCCCTCGCCGGAAAGCTTTCCCGCCTTCTCGATGATCAGGGCGCCGTTTGCCACCTGCGCCACAATAGATGCCGCATCCTTCTGATTGATAGTATCCGCCGTAACCTTCGCCACTCTGCCGGAAAAATTATCATCCATTGCCCGAATCTCACGAATCACATTTTTCGCAAGCTTCATCATGTTGGAGCCGGGCGCTCCTGTAATGATCATATTGCCGGTATAAGCCGACAGGCTGACCGCATCCAGCGCTGTAACAAGCTGGCGCATCGCCTTTTTCGTATGTACAAACGGTGCAAACAGCTTCTTTTCTTCCTTCGTCATGCCGCGGACAGGTCCCTGGGCCTGCTCCCTCGCTGAAGAAAAATCAACGCCTGCAATGACTTTTGCAGCTTTTTTTGTTTCCTTCTGCACTTCCGGCTCATACTGTAAAGGAGCTTCCTCCACAGGCTGCTCCTGCTGCACCTCTTCCTCCGGCGCTGTCTGACGCTCCGCCTCGTATACCGCTTTTGCCGTCTCAGCTTCCGCAGCCACATCAGAAACCGCCGCTGTCTGCACAGAAATCTCCGGAACCATATCCTGCTCCACAGACTCCTCTGTATCAGGCTCTGCAATCTCTTCCAGCTCTTCTACTTCGCTTATGCGCGACGCGTCTTCCATCTTTTCACGCTGCATCGTCTCAACGGGAAGAGATTCCTCGCGCTGCAGCATCTCCAGAACCCCGTTTCTCGAACTCTGATCAAAATCTGCAAACAGGGAACCAGTCTGCTGCAGCATCCACTGCCTTGTTTCCTGCTTTCTTTTTTCCTCGTTCTCTTTTTTGAGACGTTCCCACTCTTCCAAAACCGCCTCGATATTCATCTGTCCGGTGGTCTGACGTTCCAGCTTTATCGGCTCCTGATACTCCTTCGTTCTTGCCGGAGCAGGCTCGCGCCTTTCTGCAAAAGCGGGCTGCGCCTCCGTTCTTTCCAAAACAGGCTCTCTCCGCTCTGAAAAAGCTTCCGTCTGTACCGGCTCTGCCGCAGGCTGTTCTGCGGGAGCTGCCGCAACTGTAATGGCAGGCTCTGCAACCCGTTCCTCCTGCTCGGGCACAGGCTCCTCAAGCGCTGCCGCGCTTCCTCTCTGCATCTGCGCCATTACCATCCTGCGGCTTTCCAGCGCCGCCGCAGATACGCCATCATATGCGGATGACACCGCTTTTTCCGTTTCATCCGTGTCAAGCTGTCCTGTCGCCTGCACGTCCCAATCGTCAGAATCTCTCAGGAAACGGCTCACATCCTCCTGATACTCCGTATCATCACCGCCATAGGAATGCTGCAGGGCCGTCGGGGCTGCAGCGGAAACCTGCCTGAGCTGGTCTGCCGCCTGCTCATCAAACGCTGCGCTCTCCTGCTCCTTTTTATCATGGCCGAGTACCTCTTTCATACTCTCTGCCAGTGCCGCCTGCAGATTTATCGTATTATACTGCCCCATATCCATAGGCTTCACTTCAAAATCAAGGTCTTCCCCCTGCGCCGCCTGTTCTTCCGCAGGCTTTTTCTGTGTTTCCTCAGGCTCTGCCTGACGACCGTACTGCCGGTCATAAAGCTGCTGCTGCGCAGGTGACAGCGCCACATAGAGCCGCTTCAGCTCCATTGCCTTCAGCACATATTTACCTTCGCCAAACCACAGTATCAGCTGGTCACACTCTTCCACACACTCTGTGGCAAGCCCGACCCGATGATACAGAAATGCCAGCTCATATGCCCACTTTTCGCTGTATTCCCGCTTCTTGTACTCTTTTAAAACAGCAATGCGCTCTTCAAGGCTGATATCCTGCGCCTCATAAATTTTGTAAAGCAAAATATACTTGCTGTTATCGTTCGGAGCAAGCTGTACAAATTCCTTATAATATTCGACCGCTTCGACAACCTGTCCCATCTTCACAGTCAGGTCGCACAGTGCGTAAATGATCCGGCGGTTCTGCGGGCTCTTCTCATTCGCCAGCAGCAAGATTTCTTTTGCATCGTCGAATCTTCTGTTTATTTTGTAAACGTCGCTGATGATTCCCAGCGTCGATGTATTTCGCACCTTTTTCCAGTCGATCGTATCCGCAACCTGCGCAGATTCCTGAAAACGGCCCTTTTTATTAAGCGACTTTATCTCTTCAAGCCGCAGCTTGTATTCGTACTTATCCAAGGTACTCACCTCATAAATTTATCCTATCGCAGCAATCTGGTTCCTACTATATTACGATGATATCCGGCCAAAAGTCGTGAAACTCAACATGCCTGTCCGAGCGTCGTTCCCCGGCCGATCTCCCCGTCCCTATATAAAGATAAAAATAGAGCGTAAGCTCCGCAGTATCCGGATGTCGGGACGGATTGCAGGAACATAAAATGCGGAACAATCCGTAAATATCATAGTTGGGGGCTTTTTGCCCCAACATCATACTGTCATATGTGTCAGAGGGCTTGCCGTTTGAACCAAATATTCTGTAGTATTTTAGGGCAGAATATCCCACTTTTTACTTTCCTAAGTTTAACATAGCCTCTATGCGTTGTCAAAGAATTTTAGGGGAATTATATTATAAGGAAGAATAAGGAAATACAACAGCCGCCCGGATTTCCCCGGGCGGCTGTTGCTGCGATTCTCTTTACAGAAAACTCCCTTTCTTATTTTTTGAAGACATATTCTGATTTCTAAATCATTTTTAATCAGTTGTATACGATGGGACCTACCTCACCGTATAATGTTTTTGTGGTGCTTCCGTACTTTGCATAGTGCGTGCAGTGAGCGCGGTAGGATCTGCCTTTGACTGCGTTGGTGTAGACAACGCTGCCAACATAACTATCTGAATTACTTTCAGAACCTCCAGCAATATTAATATTTTTCCAAATGCCATTTACTTTTTCTTGTAATACGACATCCTTCACCCCGATTTCATCTGCTGCAACAGACGAATTTGTTTCGCATGTCAAAACTATCCCATTTGTCCCTATCCCAATACTAATATTGCAATCCCACAATGAACCAACTTCTGCAGCATTAGCGGGTACTACTATAACTATAAATAAAAGCATAGATAATATTAATGAAATTATTTTTTTCATGCTGTAACGATATTTTCTGTAAAAGAATCTATGTCCTCATCCAGTTATTCCTTAAACAGAAAAATTCGTTACACAAAAAAAGACTGCTGATAAAATTAAATCAACAGTCTCTTTTAAATATTATCCTATAGATTCCATCACTTTTTGTAGCATATCTAAATCATACCATCTAGCAGAATATGAGCATTTTCCAAACTTGCCATATCCTTTATAACCCTCTTTTTCTAAATAATATAATAGTCCATTCTTTTGAGTTACATACATTGCCTCATTTTCAATACTGCCCTCTATATAATTTCCTTTATAATATCTTAAATGAATAACAAAACTATTTTCTTTTATATCTTTATATTCGGCATAATACCTTACATAATTCCCTGCATCCTCCCCATACAACTCCATCAATTCCAGCCCTTCCGGTATATACCCCGGCACGACCACCTCCGGATTTTCCGCCTTTATCTCATCCCATGACTCGTAATAAACTTTTTCGCTGCTTTCCATTCCCAGCTCCGTCTGGCTCTCCATCTCATTCCCCGTCACGGTTATCTTCATGCTGTTCATGCCGTCGCGCACGATTTCAAAAAAAGGCTTCTGCTGTACTGCGCTGGTACCGATTCCAGTCGCCGCAAGCACTGAAAACACACTCAGAAAAGCAATAGCCACCCTGCCGCCGGCAGTATTCCAGAATCTGCGGCTCTTTCCGCGGTCTTTGCGACCGCCCCGGGTATGCTCTTTTTTCCCGTGCGCTTCCTCCGTTTCCGCCTGCTGCCCCGTTCCTTCCATCGCAAGAATTTTTTCCAAATCCGGCGCAAGCTCTTCTGAAACTTCTTCTGTGCCCGCAAAAGGAATTATCTTTGCCCGGTCTTTTTTCTCCAGGTCAGCCTCTGTGATTTCATATTTTTTCTTAAAACGCTCGAACGCCGCATCGACATCATCCGCAGACATCTGATTTTGAGGCTTATCCGACTTTCCAACACTGTACAGCCTTCTCTTTTCCGCCGAATGAGCCATCTTTTTTTGCATACCGGAAACGCTCTTTTCCTTCTGCATGCATTCCTTTTCCACACCTGCAAAATCAATCGGGTCGAGCGTATCCAAAAGCTGCAGTATCGCCCTTACCTGCTTTTCGTCAAACTCTTCGTCCCCCGCCTGAAAAGTAAACCAGTTCAATTTTTCATACAGGTCTTTTACCAGCTTTTCATCCTGTGGGCTTTTCATATCTCCCTCTCATTCCGCCGCACAATCGGCTTTTTATCCATAAAACTCCCGTGCTGTGCCGTCAGCACAAATAACAGAGCATCCATGCGCCGCACATCAATGCAAACGCGCATGTCAGCTTCATGCTCCTCTTCAGCTTCTTTTTCATCCGCGAAATTCGAACTTTAAAGCAGGATTCCGAAATTCCCAGCTTCTGTGCCATTTCCGCCGATGAATATCCATATTCATAGTAATGGCGCAGAATTTCCAGTTCCTTGCCGGACAGCATATTTTCCACTGATGAATAAAAATCCACCATCCGGTAGGCATCCTGTGCATCCCCGCATTTTTTCTGTATCAGCTGATCCAATTCCTCTTCTTCATCCATACAGAACCGTTTTTGTTTTTCAAACCATTTTTTGATTTTGTTTTGCGCTGCAAGCATCAGAAATCCCGGTATATTCGGGTGCAGCTTTAAGATTTCCCATTTTTGATAAGCGACAAAAAAGACTTCCTGCGTCACATCTTCTGCAGCGGCTTCATTATTGCGTATGATGCGCGCCACATATCTGTATATAACCGGATAGAAGGTTTTATACATCTCCTCATAACCGTTGAATGTTGGCTTTTGCCCCTCCATGTTCTTCCCTCTCTTTCGGCTGCTCTGCCTAATAGAGCTGTGCGATACTTCTGAGTACCTGTTCCAGAACCTTTTCTTTTTCCTTGGGGCATGCCCGGAATATCTCATAATATACCTTATCCGTCAGTGTCTCCCCTGTCAAAAGATAAGTCGGCTCAAGGCTCATTTTTTCGTATACTGCCAGCACCCGCGATATCGTCAGCTTGCGGTTGCCGCGTTCGATCTCCCCATAATACGTCGTAGACATCCCAAGAAGTTCTGCGACCTCTTCCTGTGTCAGTCCCATTTTCTTACGCTGTTTCCGGAGTCGTTCGCCAATTTCAACGTACAGTTCGTCCGCCATGGTACGTTTCCTCCTCATATAATCTGGTAATATATATAATACTTTCAATCAGACAATAAGAAGAGTAACTGTTTATTTGATTTTTATTTATTATCTACTCATTTAGTTAATATTTATATTCAAATTAGTATATAAGGCTTTATCTTTGGCTTATTTGGGGACGGATTGCATCTTATTCCAGCCATTTTCAATCATTCCAAAAACGAAAAAGCCGCCCACTGATCACTTAGTGGGACAGCCCGCAATCCGTATTGCGCCATCGAATTTTGCCAGATACGCCTCATCCCAGTTGTGGGTAATTACGATACTGCAGAATTCACTTCACGTTACGCTCTGTATGATTGCCCGCATCTTTTATCAAAGTTACTTTATCCATCTGCTTGGCAGCCTGCATTACTGCGTGCACCGGGTTTAGCTGCACGACTCACCGGCAGTTACTGCAAGGTAATATCTTCCGGGAGAAACACAGTTTCTTCTTCGCGCAAGTTCATATAATCGTGTTTTTTTATTCGATATAGAAGAAGCTTTCCTATCGAATAAAAAAAACGGCCTCATCAAAGCCGTTTTCATATCTCTCTAATCGTCATAATGTCCCCTACACGAAAAAATCAAAATTGTATTATCCTTTACCGCATACACAATTCTATGCTCTTCATCAATTCTTCTGCTCCAAAATCCTGCCAGATTTTCTTTCAAAGGTTCCGGCTTTCCAATCCCCTCAAATGGGCTGCGGCTGATGTCCTTCACAAGTTGATTTATCTTTTTTAGGATTTTCTTGTCCTGCGACTGCCAGTAAAGATAATCCTCCCATGCATCCAGGTCCCATTGTATTACCATAGACAGTATAATCACTCCTCCAGCAATTCATGTTCCACAAATTTAATTTTTCCCGCTTTATAATCTGCCATTTTTTGTTCTAAATAACGAATATTACTTTCAGAATAAAACGGATCAATGGCAACATCAAAAGGGATTCTTTTTTCTCTGCCGACCTTCTTTGCAAATACAGTGAACGCCGCGCTCATAGAAAGCCCCAATTCATTGCAAACCTGTTCCATACTCTTTTTTACATCTGCATCAAGTTTAAAATTTACATTAACCGACTGTGCCACGTTCATCTCTCCTTCCTTATCTAAAAGATATACCACGCAAAAGATAAAATCAAGTATTTTTATTTCATTTTTCTTTATTATGTCATTATTATTCTTTATATTATTCCATTTTTATTACAACTCCATTCAAAAAAGGGAGAATGTATCATTCAAACTATTTCAATATTTTTTCCACTGTACATTCTACCCCTGCCCATGTACAATAAAAATCAAAAAAGGAGCATTTCCCATGCACATTCGACCCGCACAGCTTTCCGATCTGCCGCACATACTATCCATTTATGAAAACGCCCGTTCCTTCATGGCGCAGAACGGCAATCCCGCCCAATGGGTGAACGGCTACCCTTCCCGGGCTGTTCTGGAAGATGACATCGCTCAGAACAGGCTTTTTATATGCGAAAAAAACGACCTCATCGAAGCCGTTTTCATGTTCTGGATCGGAGACGATCCCACCTATTCACATATCGAAGATGGCAGCTGGAAAAATGACAAGCCCTACGGTACCATCCACCGTCTCGCCTCTGCCGGACGGATCCCGAAGCTTGCGGATACCTGCATCGACTGGTGTGCAGCACAGTGCGCTCTTCAAAATGCATCCCTGCGCGGCGACACCCATCAGGACAATCTTCCGATGCAGAACGTATTTGCCCGCAACGGCTTTCTGCGCTGCGGTATCATTTACACCGAAGACGGCTCGCCGCGCATCGCATTCCAGCGCGGCTGACTTCATTCATAACTATTTTAAGGAGGACTTCCCCATGTATCAGGCATCCGACAAGCGCTACTCATCCATGCAATATAACCGTTGCGGCAAAAGCGGACTCATGCTCCCTGCAGTGTCCCTGGGCTTATGGCACAACTTCGGCGATACTGCATCCTATGAAAACATGAAGCAGCTCTGCTTCACCGCCTTCGACAACGGTATCACCCATTTTGACCTGGCAAATAACTATGGTCCCGCCCCCGGCAGTGCCGAGAAAAATTTCGGCAGCATTTTAAAAGATGGACTCGGCGCCTACCGCGACGAGCTGCTCATCAGCACAAAAGCCGGATATGAAATGTGGGACGGCCCTTACGGAAACTGGGGCAGCCGCAAATATCTGCTAGCAAGCCTCGACCAGAGCCTTCGCCGCATGGGACTTGACTATGTGGATATTTTTTACCATCACCGGATGGATCCGGATACTCCGCTTGAGGAAACCATGGGGGCACTCGCTCAGGCTGTAAAAAGCGGAAAAGCGCTCTATGCCGGTCTGTCCAACTACGACGGAGCCACTCTTGAAAAAGCCTGCACGATTCTGGACAGTCTGCACTGCCCCTTTGTCATCAATCAGAATCGTTACTCCATTTTCGACCGCTCTATCGAACAAAACGGCTTAAAAGACACAGCGCAGCGCCTGAACAAAGGAATCATCTGCTTCAGCCCGCTGGCACAGGGCATGCTCACGGACCGCTATTTAAACGGCATTCCTCAGGACAGCCGCATCCGCACCGACGGACGCTTTTTACAGGAAAACGCCCTGACTGATGAGCGGCTCGCCCAAATCCGCTCCCTCAATGAAATCGCACAGCAGCGCGGACAAACGCTGGCTGAAATGGCACTGGCATGGATTTTGCGCGACGGCATCGTAACGAGCGTCCTTATCGGTGCATCCAAGCCCTCCCAGATTCTCGATAACATCGGTGCGCTCAAAAATACCTCTTTCTCTGCAGAGGAGCTGGCAAAAATCGACAGCATCAGCAAAAGCTGAATGCTGTCCCTGTCTCAGATAAGCCCATAATGCTTCAACGCCTTATAAATCCCGTCATCCAGCACCTTGTCCGTCTGGTAGCTGCAGTACGGCAAGATCGCCGGTGCACACACGCCCATCGCGATGGCATGAGGCACGGCTTTTAACATTGCAAGGTCATTTTCAGAGTCCCCGATGGCATAACAGTTGTCATCGGGAATACCGAACATCTTTTGCAGAAAACGGATTCCTTCCGCTTTATCGCTTCCCGCAGGTACCATTTCCAGATAACGCGGTCCCTGCGGCGTTGCCGTAAAGTCCCCGTTTATGTATGCTCTCAAGCCTTCCACGTCATCATTTTCCCGCACCATACAGAAAAACTTATCAAATACAATATCCGTCTCCTCCGGCTTTTCCGGAAAATCACTCACTGCCGAACCCACATTCTGAAAATTCGACACCGACTGTCCCAGCTCCGGACTCATGCACCGGCTGTCGTAATATACTGCGTCCTGTGCCTCAAAAAAAGTGGGAATCCCGAGCCTTCTCAGCTCATAGATGATTTCCACGCATTTTTCATGGGAAATGCTCCGGGAATAAAGCGTTTCCCCTTTATAATAAATATGCGTGCCGCAGCCGCATACATAGCCGTCAAAACCGATGTCCCGTATCTGCTTTTCGATGCTCGCCAATGTGCGCCCCGTATTCAGAAATGCCAGATGTCCGTTTGCGCGCAGCTGCCTTATCGCCTCTGCCGTGCTCTCCGGTATCGTATGGGTCGGTCCGTCCAAAATCGTCCCGTCCACATCAAAAAATACTATCTTGCGTTCATTGCTGTTCATCTGTCCAAAGCTCCTTTTCCTGTAAAAATTGTAGGATTTCCTCCTTTTTTGCCCCCAAAAAGCCTTGAATCATCGGATTTTTTCCGCCGCCTCTCCCCTGCAGCGCGCCGTTTAGCTCTTTCCCAAACAAAGCGACATCCATATTCCTCGCACATATCACATACTGATAGCCGGCTTTATCATCCCCGCAGAATACCGCTGCGAAATCTGTCTTTTCAGACAGCTTATCCGAAAGCTTCCGTACATCCACCGGTGAAAGCCCCTGCTCAAACATCACGCAGAAAGGACTTCCTTCCTCTATAGCATCTGCCTTTTCCTCCAGCATCCGCATCTTTAACGCACCAAGCTCCAGCTTCAGCGCATTTGCCGCCTGAAGCTGCTTTTCTACCGCCTCAGCCACATCTTCAGGCTTCGCAGATAAAAGCGCCGAAATTTTCTGCACGTTTTCAAACCGTATCCGGTAATCGTCCAGCGCCTTTTTGCCTATCACAATCGCAAGTCTGCTGCCGCCCTTAAAACGTTCCGCGGAAATCACCTTGACCGGTCCTATCTCGCCCGTCCGCGCCACATGCGTTCCGCAGCACGCGCACACATCCGCCCCCGGTACTGTTACGATGCGGATGGCTCCCGTCAGCTCCTTCTTGCTTCGGTAATCCAGCGAACGCAATGTCTGCTCGTCCGGGTACTCTGCAATTATCTCCACATTTTCCAGCACCTTTTCATTCGCCAGCCTTTCCGCCTCTGCGATGTCCTCTTCCGTAAGAAGGCACGAAAAATCAATGGTCACAAAATCTTTTCCCATATGGAATCCCACGTTGGAGCAACCGTGCTTTTTACAGATGATGCCGGAAATGATATGCTCCCCCGAATGCTCCCGCATATGGGTCAGACGTCTGTCCCGGTCTATTCTGCCATGCACACGCACGCCTGCTTCCAGGGGGGCGCTGCACAGATGACATACTGCGCCGTCCTTTTCCTGTACGTCTACGACGGACACATCTCCCAGCATCCCAAAATCGCAAGGCTGACCGCCTCCTTCCGGATAAAAAGCGGTCTGATCCAGAAATACCTCCCAACCGCCGTCCGACTGTCTGCATTCTGTCACCACCGCTTCAAATTCCGTAAGATAAGCATCTTCATAGTACAAACGTCTTGTCATTTCTTTCGTTCCCTTTCCTCATGAGCCGCCAGGGCTTCCTCAAAAAAGCGGATATATCCGCTGCCGTCCTCCTCAAGCTCCTGCTTCTGGTCATAATAATGGCGACCCGTGCGTCGATCCGCACTGATCGCATCCAATGGAAAGCCAGCCAGCTTCTGCGGTCTTTCATCTGTCGTCAAATAAAAGCTGTCCCAGCTCAATTCCTCTGCCTGACTTTCATAAATTTCATCCTCTGAAAATACAAGGCACAGCGCATTGTGATACCGCGCAACGCACCGTCCGCCAAATCGCGCAGCAATGCCTTTATAATATCCGCGCATCTCTTCATCGGTCAGATTTTTCCCTCCGACCCGGCGCACATGAACTCCCGGCTGCTCCTCTTCTGAAAGTCCTTCGATATAAAGCCCGCTGTCCCCGGAAAAAACAGGCCGGCGACATATCCGATAATAGGCGAGCGCCTTCTGCCTCGCATTTTCCATCGGATCGTTTCCGCACTCCTCCGGCTCTTCCCATTCGCAGTTCATGTCCTTTAAGCCAACCAGCCGGATTTTGTCAAATCCGGCCAGATAGCGCTTCATAATTTCCAGCTTTGCGGCATTTCCCGTACCGTAGAGCAAAGTCAGTTTCTCTTTTGTTTCCATTTTTATCTGTGCAATCCCTTAATAATTCTCTGCTTTTACCTCAAAATATGCCTGAGGATGCGCGCACACCGGACAGATTTCCGGAGCTTTTTTCCCTATCACAACATGCCCGCAGTTAGAGCACTGCCATACAGTATCCCCATCCTTTGAAAATACAAGCCCGTTCTCCACATTTGCAAGCAGCTTCAAATATCTTGCCTCATGCTCCTTCTCAATCTCAGCAACCTGCTCGAACAGACGCGCGATATCGTCAAACCCTTCTTCCCGCGCCTCCTTTGCGAAAGTCGCATACATATCGGTCCACTCATAATTTTCGCCTGCGGCAGCCGCCTTCAGATTCTCCTCTGTGCTGCCGATACCGCCGTTTAACAGCTTGAACCATATCTTTGCATGCTCCTTCTCGTTATTTGCAGTTTCCTCAAAAATCTTTGCAATCTGCACATAACCGTCCTTTTTTGCCTTCGATGCAAAATAGGTGTACTTGTTGCGCGCTTCGGATTCGCCCGCAAATGCCGCCAGCAGATTTGTTTCTGTCTTGCTTCCCTTTAATTCCATGCGTAAATCCTCCTTTTATATCATGGTCTTCCATGTTTTTAAGTATATCCAGAACCGGTCAGAATACGCTTTTTTTATTCTATTATGTTATCATGCAAAACCGCCCTTTACAAGCAGCAGTAAAGCTGTCCGTCCGGAGCAATCGAGAGCTCCAGGCTGCCGTTGTTTTCTTTTCCTTCAGACTGTGCAGCTCCTTCTTCCTCTGTTTTCGCCCCAACCTCTGATTTTGTCTCAATCTCTGTTTTTTCCTCGGCTTCTGCCTTGGGCTCCGGCTTTCCGGCCTGCTGTCTTTCTACCTCTTCCTTCCGCTTCGTTCTGCGTCCGCGCCGCTTTTTTGCCGGCTTCTCTTTTTCCAAAGCCTCATATACCCGCAGGAGCTCTGCCGTGCTCCATGCCTGTGCGAAGCACCCTTCCGATTCATTCGGGTCTTCGCCGTCATATACTTCCGCAAGCTGCCCGGCGCATCCCTCCCGCAGCGCACCCTCCAGCCCTGCAAGCTGACGGTATACCGTTTCCTTTGCCTCAATGCTGTGACCGTTCACCTTCAGATACGCCAGATAATAGGCACCCAACGGGAACGCCCACACTGTCCCCTGATGGTAAGCCATATCCCTCTGCTTCATGCTTCCGCCGTAATGCGGATGAAATTCTATATCATCCTGAGCCAACGAGCGCAGTCCCCACGGCGTATAAAGACTTTCAAATACCCTGTCTGTCACTGCCTTTTCCTGCCATGCCTCCAGCATACAAAACCGCTGGGAAACCGCCCATATCTGATTGCACCGCACCTGAGACTTCGCCCTCTGACGGCGCTGACGTTCCTTTTCACAAAGATTTGCTTCTTCGGTCGGAAGTACATCATACAGACAGTTTTCCTCCTCGTTCCAGAAGCTTGCGCAGAAACTCTTTTTAACCCGATCTGACAGCTTTTTCCACTCGGATCCGTCCTGCCCCAGACGCTGTGCCAGCTCTGCCGCCACGCAAAGCGCATTGTACCAGTATGCGTTGATTTCCACCGCTTTTCCGTGTCTCGGCGTTGGAAGAATATCGCCGCAGCGCACATCCATCCACGTTACCTGCTCCATATCTGCGCCCGCACTGATAAGCCCGTCCCCATCCATAAAAATATGGAAGTCCGTTCCCTTTTTATACCAGTTTATAATATCTTCTATGACCGGAAACGCTTCTTTTATAAAATCAACATCCTCCGTCCTCAAAAAATATTCATATACCGCTCCGATAAATAAGAGCGACGCGTCAGCCGTATTATAAATCGGAGGCTTCCCGTTTTCCGGGAACATATTGGGCATCAGCCCTCTGCGGCAATGCTTCATGAAGGTGAGGAAAATATTTTTCGCATCCTCAAATCTGCCCGTTGACAGACAGCAGCCCGTCAGCGCTATCATCGTATCGCGTCCCCAGTCCGCAAAAAAAGGATATCCCGCAACGATAGTCTTTCCCTTTGTGGAATCGCGCCCTACCACAAACTGGTCCGCTCCCCGCACCAGCTCCCTGGCACATTCATTTTTCAGACCGGCCTGCTCCAAAAGCTTTTCAAGCCTCTCCTTCTCCTGCTTTTGCAGCTCGTCCGTAAGCCGTCCCGTCTTCCCCTCTTTCAAAAAATTCCGCTCCAGGCTGTACGCCACTTCCAGCTCGCGGCTTTCCCCCGCCGCGACCTCAGCCGTCAGCCGGTGATTGGAAAATGCCCTGCCGACCGCATTCCTCCCGTCGCGGCTGTCATGAGCATAATAAAAATCCTCCGTCCAGACGGGCACGATCGCCTCCGCTGAAAAGTCCGTCCCGAAATAAAGCTTCACCCCTTCTGACGATACCGCACCGCAGCAACCCTCCTTTTGCTCGCTGCACTGCAGGGAAAAACGCTTCCCTTCCGGAACCCGCGCCCCTTTTTCCGTAAACTGAAATAACGGCGTCAGTACAACACGCGCTGCACTTCTCCCCCTGTTCGACACGCGGTAACGCACCGCTACCGTATTTTCCCCGTAAGCCATCGCCATTGTTTTCACAACCTCGACACCCCCGGCCTGATAGACCCATTCCGGAAAAATATCATGTACAAAAGACTGCAGATATTTTTCACCTGCTGCATTTTTGGTGCAGTCCACATACTGCTGAGAGGAAAGACTCACTTTTCCACAGCTTTCCCCATTATCTATCCACAGCTCTTCCTCTATCCGGTTCACGAGATTTATCCTTTTAGTGGGAGCCTCCGTACACCCCATGAGCACCGCCTGGTCGTTTCTCGCATTCGCCCCCGTGACCGTCTGGGCGCAAAAGCCGCCCAGGCCGTTTGTCAGCAAAAAGCCGTTTTCAATCCCTCTTTCCGCATTTTTCCAATCCGCTTTTCCGTATATAAAACGCATGTCTTTTCTACTCCGTATTCCGATGATGATTTATTTTATCGTATCATAGAAGCCCGGGGTTTTCAATAAATGCTCAGATGTCCACTATTGCGTCCGAAGCATGCGGACGCGATTCAAAAGCAGACAGGCGGCACGCTCCCTGTCGCCGGGTATTTTCCCCGCGTCCTGAAGCCGTGCCGCCCGCTTTTTTCTCTTATATTCCGTTCAATTCAAATCCTCTGCCTGCGTATCTCCTTACGCCTCCAGCAGCTCCTTCACACAAACCGCAATCTTCTCGTCTTTGCAGTTTGCAAAGAAATACTCCTGAAAATGCTCGCCGGCGATGGCTCCCTTTACCAGCTCGCGGTCAAGATTTTTCAGTATTGTGCAAAGGTCATTGTGAGTTACCTTTTTCACCTCATCCAGTATCTTCTTGTTGCGCTGCTCAGGCACAACTCTCTCCTTCGGGTAGCCCTGCCCGCTCTCGCCCTCGAACAGCTTTTCAAAAATATACTGCAGATTCAGCTCCGCACCCCAGCCGAAGCCCTTTGCAAACGGAAGAGCGATGGCGTTGCCGTCGTTTATCTGTGCAAACATGTATGCATCGGAAGGGTCCACGATATGCCCGCACAGCACACCCGGAAACGCATTGCATGCCAGCATTGCGCCCTCACCTGTGCCGCAGCCCGTCACGACATAATCCGCCGCACCGGAATTTAACAAAATAGCCGCAAGGATACCGTTCTGAACATAAGTGAGCTGATGCTCATCCTCTGCGCTGTACATGCCGTAGTTAAATACTTCATGTCCCTTGGGCTCCACGACCTTTTTCAAAACCTCTTCTATCTGGGCGTTTTTCGCCGCCTGACTGTTCTCATTGATAAGTGCGATTTTCATAGTAAATAACCCCTTTCCTTCTGTGCCCGGCATTTCCGGTCTGCCGCGACTTTATAGGCTCAGTATAA
>Pinky_p2__coassemble_1942_pt1 | contig 12381 bp, 9 predicted proteins | sample Pinky_p2__metabat2_low_PE_040 | metagenome-assembled genome bin Pinky_p2
GGACTTCAATTTCTCGATGTGTTTGAGTATATTTCAACACATTTTGAGTGGCAGGACTCGAGTATATGAACAGGAAAAAAAGATGGATACAGGCTGCAGTCTGCCTGCTTTTGACAGCGGGGCTTTTTGCGGGCAGTCTGACAACGGATAAAGGACAGGGCAAACCGATAGACGACGCATACCGATGCTGGTATGAGATTTTTCCGGGAAGCTTTTATGACAGCAACGGCGATGGAAAAGGAGACCTGGAGGGAATCTGCCAAAAGCTGGATTATGTGGAAGAGCTGGGCTTTAACGGGATATGGCTGACGCCGGTCATGGCTTCCGGGAGCTACCACAGATATGATGTGACAGATTATGAACAGATAGATACAGAGCTCGGAACGATGGCAGATTTTGAAAAGCTGGTAAAAGAATGTCATGAGCGGGGGATACGCCTGATACTGGACCTGCCGTTTAATCATACGTCCAGCGAGCATCCGTGGTTTAAAGAAAGCTGTGCATATCTGGAATCGCTGCAGCCGGGAGAAGCACCGGATGCGTCGGTCTGTCCCTATGTGGAATATTATCATTTTGAGCGGAACCGGGAAGGGATAGCATCCTGGTATCCGGTAGGAGATTCGGGCTGGTATTATGAGGGCGTTTTCTGGAGCGGCATGCCGGACCTCGCGCTGGAAACAGAGGCAGTCTTAAAAGAAGTGGAGGCTATTTTTGATTTCTGGCTGGAAAAAGGGGTGGATGGATTCCGCCTGGACGCGGCAAAAGAGTATTTTACGGGAGAAGCGCAGAAAAATATAGAGCTGCTCGGACGGTTTACGGAGCATGTAAAAAAAGCGGCTCCCGATGGATATCTCGTGGCGGAGGTCTGGGAGGGACAGTCGGTGCTGCAGGAGTACTATAAAAGCGGGATAGACAGCCTGTTTCATTTTCCGGCGGCGCAGCAGGACGGAGCCATCGTAAAAACCGCGAAGGGAATGGTAGAGCCGGGAGAATTTTTTTCCTGGATACAGAGGCATCAGGAGCAGGATCGTATTTCCAATCCGGATTATATCGACGCTCCCTTTATCAGCAATCATGATACGACGAGAGTGAGCGCCCAGTGCGTCAACGACGAGAGGACGATGAAGCTGGCGGCAGGGCTTTTGATGATGATGCCGGGTTCCCCTTTTGTGTACTATGGGGAAGAACTGGGAATGAAAAGTATGGGGACAAAGGATGAAAACAAGAGGCTGCCCATGTATTGGTCGGATTCTGATGGAAAAGGGATGACCGCCGCGCCAGAAGGAGCGGATGAGGTCGGGCACATATTTCCTCCGGCAGATGTACAGGAGAAGGATGAGAATTCAATCTATCATTATTATAAAGAGGCGATCGCAGTCAGGAACCGTCACCCGGAGATAGCAAGGGGGACGGCAGAGCCTTTGGGGCAGGACTTCCCGGAGCACACCGGCGCGATGAAAATGACATGGGAAGACAGAAGCTGCATTATCGTATGCAATAACGGAAAAAATGCGGCGCATATAGATTTGAGAAAATGTCTCGGGGAAGGGGAATACCGGATGACGGATATGCTGATGACAGGAGAACAAAAAGCCGGGCTTACAGACGGGATACTTGCGCTTCCGGAAGCGGGTATCGCAGTTTTGGAGAAAGGATGAGGCGGGAATGAGAAAAAAAGCGAGCCGGGCGGCAGCTTTTTTAGCGGCGGCAGTTTTGGCGGCGGGAGGTATCGGCTGCGGGAGTGTGCAGGAGAACAGCGCCGGTCTGGAACAGGGAACTTCAGACCGGGCGGCGGAATGGGAAGAGGCGGCTTCCACGCCTTATGGGAAATACCCGGAGCTTGTGACATATACACTGGGTAAGATGATAGGGGACAATAATTCCAACATGCCCGAAGGGGACACTTACGAAGACAATGTGTATACCCGCTATTTAAAGGAAACTCTGAATATTCAGAATGAGGATATTTTTGAAGAAAAAGAGGAGCAGTATACGACAAATGTGCAGATGGCGATTGCGGCAAGGCAGCTGTCGGACGTTATGGTAGTAGAGGACCGGGAGACGCTGCAGCAGCTTGCGGAAAGCGGAATGATAGCGGAGCTGGGAGATGCGTATGAAAACTGTGCGAGCAAGGGACTCAAGGAGATGTATGCGAGCTATGAGGTATCGGCGCTCCAAAACGCAGTAGTTGACGGTAAGCTGATGGCTTTGCCGGAGCCTTGCTTTGTGGACGGTCCGCTCCTTTTATGGCTCAGGCAGGACTGGATGGAGAAGCTGGGGCTTTCCGAACCGGAAACGATACAGGATGTGGTAGATATCGTGCGGGCTTTTGTAGAAAATGACCCGGGGCAAAACGGAGAAGGCAGTACGGTCGGGCTCGTGTGCCATTCGGACCTTACAGGGGAAAACGGCTACAACTATGAATTTCAGCTGGACCCTCTGTTTTCCGCGTTCGATGCTTTTCCGAAGCAGTGGATACGAACGGATAGCGGCAGTGCGGCATACGGGTCCGTTCAGCCTGAGGCAAAGAAGGCACTGGGCTTTTTGAGGGAGCTTTATGCGGAAGGAATCCTGGACCGGAACTTTATGCTGCGCGGAATGAGAAATATCGCGGAGCTGGTGGCGGAAGGAAAATGCGGTTCCTTTTTCGGACCGTGGTGGGCGCCCAATAATCCCCTGATGGAAGCGAAAGAAAAAAATCCAAATGCGGTATGGGAACCGTATCTGATAGGAAGAAAGGATGGAAAAATCCGATATTACGACCAGGAGGCGAGCTATAAATATGTGGTGGTGAGCGCTGATTTTGAACATCCTGAGCTTGTGTTCAAGATGGCGAGCGTGATGTTTGATAAGATGCGGTATGAGGATCTGACAAACGACGGTCTGGAGGAATATTTTCAAGTAAATGTAGATGCCACAGCGAGACCTGTTTCCATCAATATCGATTATAGCGATGCTCTTTATCGCTGCTATGAACAGATAAACGCCGCCTTGAACGGGGAGATTTCTCCGGATGAACTTCAGATTCTGGAGCATTCTTACTATACGAAATGCAAGGAGTATCTGGAACATCCTGAAACGGCAGGCGTAGAGGAATGGGCGGCGTATCAATCCCGTATCCGGGCGTGCGCGCTTGTGAGCGGCAGCAGGCTTGAGGTGATAAGCCCTGTTTTTTCGGGAGAAACGGATCTGATGCGGGAGAAGTGGGCAGAGCTTCTGGCATTGGAGAAAAAGGCTTATCTGGAAATCATTTCCGGGGAGCAGGAGCTGGAGTATTTTGACCGTTTTGTGGAAGAATGGATGGAAAAGGGCGGAAAAGAGATTACAGCGGAAGTGATGGAGCAAATGAAAAGTGCTTGATTTTGCCGGGGGTTTGTGCAAGAATAGAGAGCATGGAAAGATTTATGGACAAGAAGAATGGATGGAGGATATTTAGCGGATGAGAGGAATCGATACTCCCGTCAGACAGATGAGACGGCATATTTTTAAGGAAATCGCGCAGCTGGCGTATCATTCGGATAATCTGAATGATGATGTTGAAGCGCTGCCGTATAAGATAGTGAACCCGGAGACCCCTATTTACCGGGAAAGCATTTACCGGGAACGGGAGATAGTGCGGGAACAGATACGTCTGGCGATGGGGCTTTCGCTGCGTCCGGAGGACCAGCCGGTACATGTGACGCAGGGGCTGGAAGAGAGTAATATCGATGAGAAATATTACGAGCCTCCGATGATACAGGTAATCCCGTCCGCATGTAATGCATGCCCGGAGAACGATTATATCGTGACAGACCTGTGCAAGGGCTGTGTGGCGCATCCGTGTCAGGTCGTATGCCCGAAGGATGCGATCAGCACGGTGAACGGCAAGTCGGTCATTGATAAAGAGAAGTGTATCCGCTGCGGTAAGTGTAAATCTGTCTGCCCGTATGATGCGATCAGTCATCAGCTTCGTCCGTGTGCGGCAGCCTGCGGCGTAGGCGCAATCGGAAGCGATGCTTCAGGCAGGGCAACAATCGATACGGAGAAATGCGTGACCTGCGGTCAGTGTATGGTGAGCTGTCCCTTTGGCGCGATAGCGGACAAATCGCAGATTTTCCAGCTTATCCGGGCAATCCAGTCCGGCAGGAAGATAATCGCGCAGGTGGCGCCTGCTTTTGTGGGGCAGTTCGGACCTGCTGCAACGCCGGGCAAGATAAAGACGGCGCTTAAGATGCTGGGATTTTCAGAGGTATATGAGACGGCGATCGGCGCGGACATGGGAGCGATGGCAGAAGCGGAGCACTATGTAAAGGAAGTGGCGACCGGTGAGCTGCCGTTCCTTCTGACCTCCTGCTGTCCGTCCTGGTCGGTTCTTGCAAAGAAATTTTTCCCGGAAACCATTGATAATATTTCCAATGCGCTGACGCCGATGGTGGCGACTGCACGGGAGATAAAAAAACAGCATCCCGACGCTTCGGTGGTATTTATCGGGCCGTGTGTGTCCAAGAAGCTGGAGGCTTCCCGCCGCTCTGTGCGGTCTGATGTGGATTTTGTCATCACCTTTGAAGAGCTGGAAGGGATGTTTGAAGCAAAGGGCATCGACCCTGCGGCAGTGGAATCGGAAACGCCTGTGGAGGATGCGACCTCGGCAGGGCGCGGTTATGCTGCATCCGGCGGCGTTGCAAAGGCTATCGAGAACTGTATTCAGGAATATTATCCGGAAACAGAGGTGCATATCGAGCATGTGGAGAGCCTTGCGGACTGCAGAAAGATTTTGATGCTTGCAAAGATGGGCAAGAAGAACGGATGCCTGATAGAGGGAATGGCATGTCCCGGCGGCTGTATCGCAGGCGCAGGCACGAATATCCCGATACCGCAGGCACAGAAGGCATTAAACAGCTTTGTGGCATCGGCAGAGAAAAAGCTGCCCGACAGACAGGACGGCTGACAGGGCAAATCCGCCGCGTATTTTACCGGGCGGCGATAGATTTACAATAGATATTTACAATGGAAAAGGAGAGCGGTCTTTTTATGGACAGCTTTTCCGTATGGAGGAAGAGAAAGTGACAAAAATAAGAACCCGTTTTGCGCCCAGCCCTACCGGACGCATGCATGTAGGCAATCTGCGTACGGCGCTGTATGCTTTTCTGGTGGCAAAGCATGAAAATGGAGATTTTATCCTGCGTATTGAGGATACGGATCAGGAGCGTTATGTGGAAGGCGCTGTAGATATTATTTACCGCACCCTTGAAAAGACAGGCCTTGTTCATGACGAAGGCCCGGATAAGGACGGCGGCGTAGGTCCCTATGTACAGAGCGAACGGCAGGAGAACGGCATTTATCTGGAGTATGCCAAAAAGCTGATAGAAAAAGGCGAGGCATATTACTGCTTCTGTGACAAGGAGCGTCTTGCAACCTTAAATCGCGTCGTTGCGGGCAAAGAGATAAACGTATACGACAAGCACTGCCTGCATCTGTCCAAAGAAGAGGTGGAGGCAAAGCTTGCGGCGGGCGTTCCGTATGTTATCCGTCAGAACAATCCTACAGAAGGCACAACCACATTCCATGATGAGATTTATGGTGACATTACGGTAGACAATGCAGAACTTGATGATATGATACTGATCAAGTCTGACGGCTATCCGACCTATAACTTTGCAAATGTTGTGGACGATCATCTGATGGGGATTACCCATGTGGTACGCGGTAACGAGTATCTGTCCTCTTCTCCGAAATACAATCGTCTTTACGATGCGTTCGGATGGGACGTTCCGGTATATATCCACTGCCCTCTGATCACAGATGAAGAGCATCACAAGCTGTCCAAGCGCTGCGGTCATTCTTCTTATGAAGACCTGATAGAGCAGGGATTTCTGACAGAGGCGGTAGTGAATTTTGTCGCGCTGCTCGGCTGGAGCCCGGAGGGAGAAAGCGAGATTTTTTCTCTGGAAGAGCTGATAAAGGAATTCGACTACAGAAGAATGTCCAAATCCCCCGCGGTATTTGACTATACAAAATTAAAATGGATGAACGGTGAATATATCAAGGCGATGGATTTTGACCGTTTCTTTGAAATGGCAAAGCCTCATCTTGAAAAAGTTCTCACAAAGGGGCAGGATCTGAAAAAGATTGCGGAAATGGTAAAGACCCGTATCGAGGTATTCCCCGATATCGAAGAGATGGTGGATTTCTTCGAGACGCTTCCTGAGTACGACCCGGCGATGTACGTCCACAAAAAGATGAAGACTACAAAGGAGAGCGCTCTGGAAGTATTAAAGGAGCTTCTTCCCTTGCTGGAAGAGCAGGAGGATTACAGCAATGACGCGCTGTATCAGCTCCTGTTATCCTATGTGGAGAAAAAAGGCTGCAAAAACGGCTATGCGCTCTGGCCGGTACGTACGGCAGTGTCCGGTAAGCAGATGACGCCTGCCGGCGCAACGGAGATTATGGAAATCATCGGCAAAGAGGAATCTTTGAGCCGTATCCGCAAAGGTATCGAACTGCTGGAGGCATGATTTGCAGGCAAATAAAGAGCAGAAAAAAGCGATAGAATGGAATACGGGACCGGCGCTCATACTCGCCGGTCCCGGCTCCGGAAAAACTTTCACGACGGTTGAAAGGGTAAAATATCTGATAGAGGTCCATCGCGCGGACCCTTCTCACATTCTTGTTATTACATTTACAAAAGCGGCTGCCCGGCAGATGCGGGAGCGCTTTTTAAAAAGGATGGGCGGAAAGCCCTGTCCGGTCAGTTTCGGCACATTTCACGCCATATTTTTACACATTTTAAAAATTTCCCGCGGTTATCGTTCAGGGAGTATCCTGCGGGAAAAGGAAAAAAGAGAATACCTTCGCACAGTCCTTTCGGGTATGAAAGGGGATTTTCCGATGGAAAAGGAGTGGGAGGACGGACTCCTTGCACAGATTGGTTATATTAAAAACCTGGGGAAGATGCCGGAGGAGTTTTTGGACTGCGGGATAACGAAGGAGCAGTTTGCCCGGATATTTATGGGATTTCAGCAGCTTCTGCGGGAGGCAGGGAGACTGGATTTAGACGATATCGCAGCGGCAGTCTGCCATTTGTTCCGCACTGACATAGAGGAGCTTGCCCGGTGGCAGAAGCAGTTTCGTTATATTCTGGTGGACGAGTTTCAGGATGTGAATTCTGCGCAGTATGAGGCGGTGCGTCTGCTGGCGGGAGCATCCCGGAATCTGTTTGTGGTGGGAGATGATGATCAGGCAATATATGGATTCCGGGGATCTGACCCGTCGGTCATGCGGCGGTTCACGCAGGATTTTCCGGAGGCTGTACGGATTGAGCTGTCCATCAATTATCGGAGCCAAAAGGGGATTGTGGAGTGCGCAGGGAGGCTTGTGGAGGCAAATAAAGAACGGTTTCCCAAAAAAATCCGGGCGGCAAATGACGAAGGAGAGAAAACATCTTTGAGCTTATACGGAAAGCGGAGAACAGCCGGAGGAAACGTGTGCGGCCGCATGGCTGCAGTGAAAAAAACAGCGGCTTTGGTTTTAAAGGAGGAAGAAGGTCCGGACGGAATTTGGAAAAGCCTTGCGGAGGATCAGAGCGTCCGGGCAGGGAGCTTTCCAAATAAAAAGAAGGAGGCAAAGGAGCTGATACGTCTGATCGGGGAGACGCAGGCGAAAAATAAATCGGATACGATTGCAGCGATCTTTCGGATAAACAGTGATGCTGTGTGGCTGGCAGCAGCACTGGAACAGGCAAAAATCCCGTTTGTGATGCGGGAGCAGGCAAAAAATCCTTACGATCATCCGGTGTGCAGGGATCTGCTTGCCTATCTGCGCTTTGCAAAAGTCGACCGCAGCAGGGGGCAGTTTCTGCAGATCATGAACCATCCCGGACGCTATCTGGCACGGCAGCGAATACCTGAGGGACAGGTGGATTTTACAGCGTTAAAGGAAGCATATCGGGATAAGCCGTATATGCAGGAAATCCTTGCGCGGATGCAGACAGATATTATGAGAATCGGGCGGATGGATTTGTACGCTGCGGTAAATTATGTGCGAAAGGGAATTGGCTACGATAGCTGGCTTTGCCGGGAAAAAAGCGGGAAAACACTGGAAGAGGCAAAAGCAGCGGCTGACTTTTTGCAGGAGAGCGTGCGGGAATTTCGGAATATGGAACAGCTGGAGGAACATCTGGAGGCATATGGGAGGGCGCTGGAGGAAGGCTCCCAAAAGGAGAATGCAGGGCACGGGACAGAAGGCTTGCAGGAATGCGAAAAGAGGCCGGTGGAACTGATTACGATGCACGGCTCGAAGGGGCTTGAATATGACGTTGTATTTTTGCCCGGCTGCTGTGAAGGGACGGTCCCTCATAAAAAGAGCGCATCAGGCAAAGAACTGGAAGAGGAACGGCGGATGTTTTATGTAGGAATGACGCGGGCGAAAAAGAAACTGTTTCTGACATGGGAAAGGGGAACGAAAGAATCGCCGGGATTTGCGTCAAGATTTCTGTATGAGTGCGGGTATAAAGACTGAATTGCTGTGCGACATAAATATGAATGAAATGGGAAGAGAAGTTTTGGGTAAAAGGACAAGAAGTTGGTTTAAAACATATTCTTGGATGGCGGCAGATCAGCCGGTTATACTCATCACAGATCCGTATCTCCGTCATTGTAGCCTTAAGAATTGCAGACTTCCCTTTGTAGGTATGCAATACAGAATAGTAGTGGGCATCATACTCAAGGTGGTAATTATCTGGAACTTTAAGAAAGTATTTATAATCACAAAGTGTATAACTTTCGCCTGGAAGCTGGTTCATACGCGGTTTGTCGTACTTTTCGAATCCATTCATGCGGGATTTCCGAATGTCAGATTTTTTCTGGAAAGGACGCTGGTTGATGTCTGCTACGATCTTTTTGACCGCAGCATTCAGAGCTTCCAGAGAGGTATAAGTATCTTTCTTTAATTCTTCTACCAGATGCGTCTCCAAGAAACGCACATGATTTTCAACTGTTGGTTTGCCTTTCGGTTTCCTTGGCGGTGGAGGCAGAATGATCGTATCATAGAAAGTTTCCAGATCTGAAAAAGCTGCCTGCAGCACAAGTTTATCTTTGCTATGCCTGGTAACGGCTGTTTTCAGATTGTCTGGGACAAGATATTTAGGAACAGCCCTATAATAAGACAGTGCATGTACTGTGCCGGCAATAAAATGTGGAAGTTTCTCATCCAGAAAGATCTCTGCATAAACAAGACTGCTAAAACCAAATGTAGTCGTAAAAATATGAACTTTTTGAAGTTCGCCAGTAGTTGTATCCAGTAGCAGTTCCGGCTGGTCGCCTACCCAGTCGATATACATCTTTTCACCAGGGATCCGCTCTACAGGCATAGATGTTTTTGAAGTACCATACGTATCTACCAGGAAATCACGATACAGCTTATAAAACTGAGCAAGCTGGTAACCGTTGGGATGCTCTTTTTTATAATCAATCCATAGAAAGCTCAAGTCGGCATGTTTTCCCATTTAGATCATCTGCTCATGTATTTTTTCAAAATCAGGTAATGGAATATCCTTATGTCGAAGGTTTTCTTTTGGATAGATGAGATCAACCACCTTTGAGGCTGGCATTTGTCGAAGATCATCCAATGATAAGCCTGAATCCTTGTAGCGGTTCATGATCAATGCAATCCCGCTCCGTCCGATCCGGTAACGTTTTTGTACAGAGTCATAACTGACTTTACTGAGCCGAAGTTCTATGACTCCAAGAATAGTATTGTAGTCGTGCATAATAGTTCCTCCTTGGCACTGTGATGAATAATAGTTACATCACAATAATAAAGGAAAAACGTACCGCTTTGAGCAGAAAACGCATACCGCTAAATCAGAATGGATGTACCGCTAATTTCAGAATAGGCGTACCGTTCGAGCAGAATTTGCAATCTGGGCGTGATACTCGAGGATGAAAATGAAGTCCAGAAATGTTTTTCTGCAATCCAGTCGGAGGTGCTGGATTCCACAATCCGGAATCTGGTCTACAACGAGAATGCAAGGATCATAAAGGAACGTCATACCGTAAAGCTGCCGCTGCGGGTCAACTGGGGCGGCGGATGGAGTGATACCCCTCCATACTGCAATGAAAACGGCGGTACAGTCTTAAACATGGCGATCCTCTTAAACGGGGAGAAACCGGTGGAGGTAACGCTGGAACGAACGGATGAACGGAAGGTGGTCTTTGACAGTCGGGACATGGACGTACACGGGGAGTTTACAGAGATTGAAGAACTGCAGCAGACCGGTGACCCTTTTGACCCCTTTGCATTGCAGAAGGCCTGTCTGCTCGCCTGTGGGATCATCCCGAAGGAGGGACACAGTCTGGAAGAGGTGCTGGAGCATCTGGGCGGCGGGTTCATCATGCATTCAGAGGTCACAGATGTGCCAAAAGGTTCCGGTCTTGGAACGTCCTCTATTCTTTCGGCGGCCTGCGTGAAGGCGGTTTTTGAGTTCATGGGCATACCTTATACGGAAGAGGATCTGTATTCCCATGTGCTCGCCATGGAGCAGATTATGTCCACAGGCGGTGGCTGGCAGGATCAGGTGGGTGGTCTGACGCCGGGATTAAAATATATTACCTCCATGTCCGGCATTGACCAGAAACTGAAGGTATCCCACGTGGAGATTCCTGACCGGGTAAAAAAAGAGCTGGAAGAACGGTTCTGTCTGATATATACTGGACAGAGAAGGCTGGCGAGAAACCTCCTGCGGGATGTGATTGGCCGGTATGTGGGCAACGAGCCGGAGAGTCTTTTTGCGCTGGAGGAGATACGCAAGGTAGCGGCGCTGATGCGTTTTGAGCTGGAACGGGGTAATGTGGACGGCTTTGCGAAGCTTTTGGATTATCACTGGGAGCTGAGCAAAAAGGTGGACGCCGGGAGCAGCAATACACTGATCGAGCAGATTTTCGGCAGCGTGGAAGAGTTTATTGACGGCATACTTGTCTGCGGAGCAGGCGGCGGAGGGTTTTTACAGGTAATCCTGAAAAAGGGCGTGACCAAAAATCAGGTGGCGGAGCGCCTGCACGGGGTGTTCATGGACAGCCCGGTGGATGTGGCAGCCTGTAGCCTTGTGTGGGAATGACAGAAAAAATGTAGATTGGGGGAAACGGAGATGTTAAAAGGAATTTCGCCTTTGCTCAGCCCGGAGCTATTAAAGGCGTTGTGTGAAATGGGACACGGGGATGAGATTATTTTGGCGGATGCAAACTTTCCGTCGGTGACGGCAGGGAGGCCGGTAATCCGGGCGGACGGGATAGGGGCGGCAGAGTTACTAAAGGCTATCCTGCCGCTGTTCCCGCTGGACACTTATGAAGAAGACCGATTTATTCTTATGGAAGTGGTGCCGGGGGATCCGGAGCCTGCGATTTGGGAAGAGTATGCGGAAATCTTAAAGGAGCTGGAGCCGGATACGGAGATAAAGTTTCTGGAGCGTTTTGCTTACTATGAGCGCGCAAAACAGGCGTACTGCATCGTCGCGACGGGCGAGAGGGCGCCGTATGGGAATATCATTTTGAAAAAGGGCGTTATATAGCCCTTTTTTGCGTTCAGTTTTAATAGAATTTTTACTTGTCCTCCTGCCCTCCCTGTGCTAAGCTGTATATGAGCATAAATTTCACAAAGAATCCGGGCATTCAAGCCATTTCTTTTTTACAGCGGACGGCGGCAATCTTTGCAGCGCGCTGGATCTACATTCTTTTCGGAACTCTATGCTTAATACTCAATCACAAACAACAGGCAGGAAGAACGAAGAGAAAGGGACGGGTGCGCCATAGGCGGCACTGTGCTTTACGATACCTTTGTCTATGGAAGGAGTTTCCTGCCGCCACAAAGACAGGAAAGATTGTTGCTGACAGGATGCGGCAGCTGCGGCTTGCTGACAGACAGCAGCATCTGGAATACAGGGAGGAACAGGGAACGGGACAGGCTGACACAGTAACCAAAGCATACATGCGCGGAAACGCCGTGTTTGCGGATGCGTTCAATTACCTGCTCTATGATGGAAGAGCGGTCATTGACCCGCACGATTTAAAGGAGATTGATCCGACCGAGATCGCGCTGCCGTTTGGAGCGCGGGACGGGAAAGAAAACAGGAAGCAGAAGGAGGAAGCGGTACAGAAATACCGTGACCTGTTAAAAAATGCCGTGATCATGGAGGATGGGAAGACGGCGTATGTGCTGCTGGGGATCGAGAACCAGACCGACATCCACTATGCGATGCCAGTAAAGAATGCGATTTACGATGCCCTGCAATATGGTAGACAGGTCTCGGACATTGCAGCGAAGCACCGGGCAGACAGAAAGGATAAAAAGTCAGAAAAGAAGGTATCGGACGGAGAATACCTGTCCGGATTTTACAAGGAAGACCGGCTT
>Pinky_p2__coassemble_2344_pt1 | contig 10679 bp, 7 predicted proteins | sample Pinky_p2__metabat2_low_PE_040 | metagenome-assembled genome bin Pinky_p2
TAAGTCTATCTTACATCAGTTTGAAGGTTTACACAAACTTTGGGATACTCCCTATGTGTTTCATACACGATAGCTTTTTCTTCTTCAGTACATCCAATCAATATTTTTATTTCTGAATCCTTTTTCATCAAATTGACAATACACATTATTGCATCAACCTTTTTTTCGGCACTTCCTACCCATACATCTATTCCCGCACCATCCATAGAGGAGGTATCTTTCAAATAGCCATAATCAACCCGATAAATGAAATTGGGATACTTAGGATGTGCGGTTCCTTTTGGTCTATCAATTACAATTTCTGAATTGGTCACCAATTTATCCAATGCGTTCCAAAATTCGCTATTGTACTGCATCTTACCACTCCCTTTCAAATTTGAATTATTCTAATTCACTATCTCTTTACATTTTAAGGTATAATCAATAAATGTATCAATGTTACTTAGCAACCCATTTTTTAATTTATTGCTTTGGATAATCTTTTCTATAATCTGCAACCACATATGCGATTGCTTCTTCAATTTGGTGTTTTAGCACCCTTGGAGTATATTTACTATTTGCATTATTAAGACTTCATTTCATTACAGTATTTAATGATGTGAATAAAAAAACAAGACGAACAGTCCTATTAGGTAGGGAATGCCAATCTTGTGTGCGTAGTTTTCCTATTATCTCTTTTCTCTCTAATCTAAAATATCTTTACTAAAAAAATTTTTCTTGCTCTGTTTATTGTAATAAAATAATCTCTCAAAATGGATTCTATTCTCTACTGTGTTCTCTCTGTTTCTGTTACTGCCGCGCATAAACTAAACACATCATTTTTTATATTATACCTGCGAAACGTATTGAAGTCTATAGATTTTCTATAAATTTCCGCTTTTCAAAATTTCTTGACTTAATGGGAATTTTGTTCCCGAAAATGTTTTTAAAGGGCAGACCCGAAGATTTACCCCTTAACTTAACAAAATTCTGGTCTAACTAAATGACGTTGCCAGTGAACAGTAACCACATACTTTTTATAGGACAAAAAAACTTTTTCGTCCGCTTGTAACAGCTTTTTAAATCCGTTATACTGGAAGAAAGGATGGGGTGTCCGGATTTCAGCAAAAGACGAAGGGAGGGCTTTTTATGAAGGGACAGATGATAATCACAATAGGCAGGTGCTTTGGAAGCAACGGCAGGGAGATAGGGGACCGGCTGGCACGGGAACTTGGGCTTGGATTTTATGACCGCAATCTGATAGACCTGGCTGCAAAGAAAGCAGGTATAGAGAGAAGCGTGGCGGGAAATGCGGATGAAAAGCTGATAGGACGGTTTTTAGAGCTGTCTCCGGGGCTGGATCTTATTCAGGAAAGCCGGAATGAAAAGATTTACCGGGCGCAGGCGGAGGTGATAAGGTCTATCGTAAAGAGCGGGGAATCCTGTGTTTTTGTTGGAAGAGGGGCGGATTATGTGCTGCGTAACCGTCCGGAAGTGTTAAAGGTCTTTATCTATGCGCCTTTGGAAAGCAGGATACAGACTGTCATGAAGCGTTATGATTTCAATGAGGATGAGGCGCAGAGAGTTATCCGTCACATGGACAAAACGAGGCGCAACTATTATGAATATTTTACGGATCGCAACTGGGATCAGAAGGAAGGAAAGGATCTTTTGCTCGACAGCAGCGAATTCGGCATCAGGGGATGTGTGGAGCTGATAAAAGCGGCAGCAAAAATCAAAATGGAACGGGATTGGGATGTATGAAAAAAGAAATACTGGATTTGACGCAAAAGTGCAGAGTGAAATGCCTGCCGGAGGACATACTGGAACAGAAGATGGAAGAAGAGGCAGAGCCTTTTTTACAGAGGATCCGCGTAAGCGGTATGATGAAAACAACTGAAAATAAAGGCTTATATTATGAGCTTTATCCGCAGGAAAATGCAAAAGGAACTATCGTGGTCAGCTATGGTTTTACGGAGTCCTGCTTAAAATACTATGAGCTTCTTTATTATTTTTACAGGGAAGGCTATCAGGCGGCCATCATGGACCATCGCGGGCACGGGCGTTCCATGCGCGAGGTGGAGGATATGACGGTCGTGCATGTCGAGCTGTTTTCCCGTTATGTAAAGGATCTGCATCATTTTGTGGAGAAGAAGGTGAAGCCGATGGCGGATGGAAAGCCGCTGTATCTGTTCGCACATTCGATGGGCGGATGCATCGGGACTTTTTATCTGGAGCAGTATCCGGACGATTTTAAAAGGGCGGTCCTGACCGCTCCGATGCTCGGGGTAAAGCTGGGCGGATGTCCTGCATGGGCTGCCAGGGTACTGTGTGATATGGAGGTATTCCGCGGAAAAGGTACGGAGCGGCTGTTTACTCAGTCGGCTTTTGACCCGGACGAGTCTTTTGAAGAGTGTTCCGCAAGTTCTGAGGCGCGTCATGCCTGGTATATGAAAAAGCGGCGGGAGGACGAGAATTATCAGACTTCCTCCGGCAGCTATTATTGGGGGAAGGAAGCGATAAATGCAGGGGAATTCGTGGTCAGCAGAAAGCAGGCAGAGAAGGTAAAGGCTTCTGTGCTCCTGTTTCAGGCAGAATACGACAGTCTCGTGAAGCCAGAACCTCAGGACCGGTTTATTTCCCGTATTGCGGATGGCAGACTGGTGTTTGTGCCGGGAGTACGTCATGAAATCTATCGGGCGCCCAATGAGGTATTGCAGCCATATTTGGAGGAAATATTCCGGTTTTACGAGGGGGCAGACCAGCCGGTAACGAAAGAGGCTCAGGCGCTTTTGGTGACAGGGATAGAAAATGCGAGGCAGCTTGGCGGATATGAGACGGCGGACGGGCGTCATGTGAAAAGGGACGTTCTTCTGCGTACGGCGAAACTTTCGGATGCGCCGTCGGAGGAGCTGGCTGCATTAAAAGATATTTATCATCTCGGCGTTGTGGTGGATTTCAGGACGTTGGCAGAAAGAGAGGGAGCACCGGATCCGGAGATAGACGGCGTGGACAATATTGTTCTGGATGTGCTGGATGAGAGCAGCAGGACTGGAGCAGGTGCGGCGATAGCCGGGATATATGAAAACGGCGGTGCCGAGCCGGCAGAGGTCATGCTGAATATCATCAGAAGCGGCTGCGTTTCCGAACGGATGTATGCGGATATGGCATTTGACCCTGCGGCAGAAAAGGGCTTCCGTGATTTTTTCAGGATACTGTTGGAAAATGGCGGGAAAAAGGCTGTTTTGTGGCATTGCAGCGGAGGAAAGGACAGGACGGGAGCAGCTGCCGTCTTACTGCTTTTGGCACTGGGCGTAAACAAGGAGACTGCGCTGCGGGACTTTGAGCTGACAAACGAGTTTCTGCGGGAGAAGATAGCCTATATGGAAAGCCGTGCGGCAGAGCTGACTGACGACCCGGAAGAAATCGCGTGGGTAAAAGACCTGACGGGAGTAAATCGAAAATATATGGAAAAGCTTCTGGATACGCTGGAGGAAAAATACGGCTCGCAGGAGCGTTATCTTACGGAAGGGCTGGGGCTTGACAGGGCAGAGCTGGAACAGCTCAGGGAAATGTATCTGGAATAAAAAAGTGTGCGCCTTGGCGTACCGGGCCGCGTGCGAAAGCACGCGGTTCTTTTTGGCAGCCTGCGCTGGAAGGGGTACAAAAAAACCGCTGAGTTATAAAACTCAACGGTTTTAAATCAGTCGGAGTGACAAGACTTGAACTTGCGGCCTCTTCGTCCCTAACGAAGCGCTCTACCACCTGAGCCACACCCCGATTCTGTCTGGCTGTCTCAACCGGACAAGTGATATTCTACTGCAAGGGATGACAAAAGTCAACACTTATTTTAAAAAAAATTAAAAAAAATTTTGTATTTTCTTTCTTGAGTTCCTTTTGGGAATCGACTATAGTAGACGCAGATGGAGGAGCTTATGAAATATATATGGCTGACGATTAAAAAAATGCTGAGATATCTGTTAAAACCGCTGTCCTTTGTGCCGGCGCTGTGCGTGATGTATCTTATCTATTCGTTTTCGGCACAAGCGGGGACGGAATCCGGGGAATTGAGCATGAAGGTGAGCAGTAAGATAGTGGAGATAGGGGCGAAGCTTCTGAATCGGGAGCTAAGTGCGGCACAGATTTCTCAATACGCGGTGGGAATCCACTTTTTAGTGAGGAAGATGGCGCATTTTTCAGAATATATGTTGCTGGGGATATCGGTGGCGCTGCCGTTGTACGTATATCGCGTGAGAGGTTTCTGGCTTGTTCTGGCGGCAGGATTTTTCTGCGTGGCGTTTGCAGGGCTTGATGAGTATCATCAGATGTTTGTGGCAGGACGTTCGCCGGCGCTGAAGGATGTGCTGATAGACAGCGCCGGGAGCATAACGGGGATTTATATTACGAGGATATGCGGGTTCATCGGGAGAAAGACGGTGTTTGCGCCTCTGGCGATGGAGCGCAGACGGAAACGGTGATTTTTGGAAAGAGGGCTTCTATCTCGTTTCCGGATGCAAGAAAGTCCGAAAAAGCGCTGGCGCTTCCGGCGGCGACGCTCATCTGGAAGGCATACCGGTACTCGTGCGTCTGTTCCCATCCTGCAAGGAAACCGGCTACCATGGAATCTCCTGCGCCGACCGCATTTTTTAATGCTCCTTTTGGAGCAGGTGCGATATAGGAGGAGCCGTCTTCGGCAGCAAGAAGCGCACCCTGCCCTCCCATAGAGACGAGGACGTTGCGCGCACCCATTTTTTGAAGCCGGCGCGCATACTCAAAAATTTGGCTGCTGTCGCACAAAACTGTGCCGAACAGATCTTCTAGCTCGTGGAGATTGGGCTTTATGAGAAATGGATGAAAAGGGAGCGTCTGCAGCAGCGGCTGTTTTGATGCGTCTACGATCACCGGAACATTTTTGAGGGAGAGTTTTTCCAGGATATCACGGTAAAGGGTATCCGGCATCCCGGCCGGGATGCTTCCGGCGAGTATGAGGGTATCCCGGTCGGTAAGGGAAGATATGCGGGAGAGCAGACGCTGAAGGCTTTCGGGGTCGATGGAAGGCCCCATACCGTTTATCTCCGTCCCGTCAAAATCCTTTAGTTTGACATTGATGCGTGAAATCCCATCTTTTAATCTGATGAGGTCGCAGCAGATACCGGCGCTGTAGAGGCGGTGCAGTATTTCTTCTCCGACGAATCCGGCGGCAAAGCCGAGAGCGGTATTTTCGATGCCGAGGTTATGGAGGACGGTGGAGACATTGATGCCTTTTCCGCCGGGAAGGAGCTGTTCCGTTGTGGTACGGTTTGTTCTTCCTGTTGCAAAGGCGTCAAGCGTTACGATATAATCAAGAGATGGATTCAGGGTCACTGTATAGATCATGGGAGCCTCTTTCCAGTTGTATAAAAATACAACTATGCACACTTTTTATTATATGATGTTGGGGCAAAAGCCCCCGGCTGCGATATCCGAATATTGGGGCGGGTCAATCAGTCATAGAACCACTCCCGTGCAAGCACGTCGTGTTTCATGATTTTTACCCCTGATATCATTATATTATAGAGCGGCAGGAGAGGCAGGTCAATCGGCGTACACAAAAACAAACGGGCGGTTATGCCTGGATAATGGAAAGAGGGAAAAATGAGCATACAAAAAAACTGCGGCATCGGACGGATAGTGGAAAAGCAGAGAGTCTTTTTTGAATCGGGAAAGACGTTCGATCTGGGATTTCGTAAGGCAGCCTTAAAGAGGCTGGAGCGTGCGATCTCAGAGCTTGAAGGGGAGATATGCGAAGCATTGGCGAAGGATCTGGGAAAATCCCGCACGGAAGGCTATATGTGCGAAGTCGGGCTGACGCTGGGCGAGATACGGGAGCAGAGGAGGAATCTGCGCAGATGGAGCCGGACAGAGCGGACAGGTGCAGGGCTGGCAAATTTCCCGGCAAAGGGATATATCGTGCAGGAGCCTTACGGCACAGTGCTCATCATGTCTCCGTGGAATTATCCGTTCATGCTGGCGATAGAGCCGCTGGCAGGGGCAATAGCGGCGGGAAACTGCTGCGTAATAAAGCCTTCAGCTTATTCGCCTGCGACGTCGGCGGTCATTGCAAAGCTGATACGAAAGACCTTTCCCGAAGGATATGTAACGGTGATAGAGGGCGGACGGAAGGAAAATGCAGAGCTTCTGGAGCAGAGATTTGATTATATCTTTTTTACGGGGAGCGTATCCGTTGGAAAACTCGTGATGGAAAAGGCGGCGGCGCATCTGACGCCGGTTTCTCTGGAGCTGGGGGGAAAGAGCCCCTGCATCGTAGACAACACGGCGAAAATCCCGCTGGCTGCACGGCGGATTGTATTCGGAAAATTTTTAAACTGCGGACAGACGTGTGTCGCGCCGGATTATGTTCTCGTGGAAGAGAGCGTGAAGGAGGAATTATTAAAGGAGCTTATCCGCTGGACGAAGAAGATGTACGGTGACGCTCTGGAAAATGCAGATTATGGAAGGATTATAAATAAGAAACACTTTGAACGGGTCAGAGCGCTGATAGATGAAAGGCATGTGGTGTTCGGAGGAGAAGCAAGAGAGGAGACGCTGCAGATCCAGCCGACGATACTGTTTCCGGTGTCAGAAACAGACGCATGTATGCAGGAGGAGATTTTCGGACCGATTCTGCCAGTCATTCCGGTAAAGGATATGGAGGCGGCACGTGCGTTCGTGAAACGGCGTCCACATCCGCTTGCCTGTTACGTTTTTACGAACAGCAGAAGGACAGAGCGGATGTTTATGAAGGAAACGGCGTTTGGCGGAGGCTGCATCAATGATACGATCATGCATCTGACTCCGTCAAAGCTTCCGTTTGGCGGAGTGGGCAGCAGCGGTATGGGTTCCTATCATGGCAAAAAGAGTTTCGAGACGTTCAGCCATGCAAAGAGCATATTGAAAAAATCCACATTTCTTGATGTGACAGCACGGTATCAGCCATACAAAGGATGGAAACGTTTACTCATCAGGATGATTGGAAACAGATAACGGACGCAGAAAAACAGCTGGCATACCTCGTCCCCTTCCCGCATAGATTTTAAAGAAAAATGCGGGGACAAGGAGTGGGAGGATGTTTGAGACAAGAACAGTGCGGGAAGTAGGCGAACAGCTGGGTGCAGACGTGAAGGATGGACTGACGGAAGCAGAGGCAGAGCAGAGGCTTTTGGAGAACGGACCAAATGAATTAAAGGAAAGCAAAAAGAGAACGGCGGTGCAGGCGTTTCTGGAGCAGTTGAACGACCCATTGATATATGTGCTCCTGGCTGCGGCGGCGGTCTCTTTTTTGCTGCACGAATACAGCGATGCAGTCATCATCCTGGCAGTGGTATGCTTAAACGCGGCGGTAGGCGTGCTTCAGGAGGGAAAAGCGCAGAAAGCGCTGGATTCCTTAAAAAAACTGACCCGTCCGAAGGCGTTGGTGATACGGGACGGACGGGAGAGGGAGATAGAGGCGTCGGGGCTTGTGTGCGGCGATCTGGTATGCCTGACTGCGGGGTGTCAGGTACCTGCGGACATAAGACTGACCGAGGTGGAAAACCTGAGAGTGGAGGAATCGGCGCTGACAGGAGAGACGATTCCTGTGCTTAAGCATGCAGAGGAGATAAAGACTGTCGGACGCAGGGAAATTCCTCTGGGTGACCGGAAAAATATGGCGTTTATGTCAACAATCGTGACTGCCGGCAGAGCAAAAGGGGTGGTAACTGCGGCGGGAATGGAGACGCAGATCGGCAGGATAGCGGGGATGATGAGCGAGAGCCGGGAGGAGATGACTCCTTTGCAGAAGCGTTTGGGCGATCTGGGAAAGCTTTTGAGTATCCTTTCTCTCGGTATCTGCATGGCATTGTTCTTTATCGCCGTGTGGCAGAAGAGGGATGTGTTTGAAATGCTTCTGACAGCGATTTCGCTGGCGGTAGCGGCAGTCCCGGAGGGACTTCCCGCAGTAGTCACGCTTTGCCTTGCCCTGAGTGTGACGAGGATGGTAAAGGTCAATACTATTGTCAGACGTCTTCCCTGTGTGGAAACGCTGGGGGCAGTAAATGTGGTCTGTTCGGATAAAACAGGAACATTGACGAAAAACCGTATGACAGTGGAAAAGTGCTTTGTAAATCTTTGTGAGGAAAAACCGTCCGAAAGTCCGGTGTGGAAGGAGTTTTTCAGGGCGGCGGTACTGTGCAACGATGCGAGAATAGGAGAAGAAAGGATAGGAGATCCGACGGAGCTCGCGCTTTTGGACTTTGCTGCCCAAAACGGAGTATTCCGTGAAAAAGAGGAACCGGGATTTCCGCGCCGGGCAGAGCTTGCGTTCGATTCTGACAGGAAAATGATGACGACCTTTCATAGGAACGGGGCGGGCGGGGTGTGCTATACAAAGGGCGCACCTGACCGTGTGTTGAAATGCTGCAGGTTTATCATGGACAGAGGAAAAAGGACGCCGATGACATCAGAGCACAGACGTAGGGTTGAGCGCTGTATCCGGGAAATGTCCGGCGAGGCACTGCGGACGTTGGCTGTGGCAAAAAAGGATGGTTCTCTTGCAGATGGGGAAACAGGACTGACATTTCTGGGGATACTGGGAATGAAGGATCCGATTCGTCCCGAAGCGCAGGAGGCGGTAGAGACGTTCCGGAATGCCGGCGTAAAAACGGTGATGATAACAGGGGATCATGCCGGTACGGCGTTTGCCATTGGCAGGCAGCTGGGGCTCGTATCGCGGATGGAAGAGTGTATGACGGGAGAAGAGCTTTCGGAGCTTTCACAGGAGCAGCTTTCGGAAAGGCTGGACAGGGTCCGGGTGTTTGCAAGGGTTTCTCCGGCACATAAGGTACAGATTGTGCGAGCATTTAAAAAGAGAGGAAACATCGTGGCTATGACCGGAGACGGAGTCAATGATGCGCCCTCTCTGAAAGCTGCAGATGTTGGAATCGCTATGGGAAAGGGAGGCACGGACGTGGCGCGTCAGGCATCCGACCTGATTTTGACAGATGATAACTTTGCAACGATACGCAGGGCGATAGAGGAAGGCAGAGGCGTTTATGAAAATATAAAAAAATCTGTTATCTTTCTGCTCTCCTCCAATCTGGGAGAGATCTTGACGATGTTCACAGCGGTCATTCTGGGGCTTCCGTCGCCGTTGAAATCCAGCCATATCCTCTGGATAAATCTGATTACCGATTCGCTTCCGGCGCTGGCGCTTGGCGTGGATAAAAACGATGGGAACAGGCTTATGGCTCGGCCTCCGCGCAAACCGGAGGAAAGTCTGTTTTCGGACGGCGGGATGAGGAGGACATTTTTGTATGGAGCGCTGATAGCGGGGATCAGCCTGACGGCATTTTTTACAGTGCCGTGGATATTGTTAAAGCAGGCAGGAATACCATTTTCGCCGGGGCGGATAAGGGAGCTTTTGGAAAACGGAGAGATATTACTGCGTTCCCAGACGTATGCGTTTACCGTGCTCGGCATGTCCCAGCTGTTTCATGCGGTGGGGATGCGGGATGTAAAAAAATCGGTATTCCGAATGAATGTATTTGAAAACAAACTGATGCTCGCCGCCTGTGCAGCGGGGCTTATCCTGCAGGCGGCGGTAACGGAAGTGCCGTTTTTGGTAGGAATGTTTTCAACGGTGCGCCTTTCAGGAAGAGAATGGGGATATCTGGCGGGGCTTGCGGCATTTCCGATGGTTGCGCACGAGCTGGCAGTGCTTTTTATGGAAAAGGAAGAAAAGAATCAGTCATATCCGGACAGCAGGGAAAATATATTGGAACATAACAGGGACATGCGCCCGGGAAACAGAGGCAGACAGGAGGGATGGATGTGACGGATAAAATACAGGAGCAGGTGCTGAGCCTGTTCCCGGAATATCTGAGATTTCGGTGGAAGAAGGCGGCACAGGCGGCAAAAGGGCTGCAGGAGATACGGCTGCGGGCAAAAAGGCCGGTCATCCTTTTGCTTGACGGAAAAGAGTGGTTTATGGAGGAATCCGGCGGGCTCACAATGGATGCAGAACGGGCAAGGCGTCTTCCCGAGGAGGAGCTGGAGGCGGTGCTGAAGCACATCTGCAAATATTCCCTTTACGCCTATGAGGAAGAGTTTTCAAAAGGATTTATCAGCGCAGAGGGTGGTTTCAGAGTAGGAATTGCAGGAGAAGTCCTTATGAGAAGGGATGGGACGGTCAAAAATATCCGCAGCGTTTCAAGCCTGAACATCCGTGTGGCGCACGAGATATGCGGCGCAGGCGCGGGAGTCCTTCCGTATCTGTACGAAAAGGGGAGACTTGTGAGTACGCTGATCGTGTCACCGCCGGGCTGCGGAAAGACAACGCTTTTGCGGGATTTGATACGGCTCATATCGAACGGGGATAAAGACCGTATGGGGATGACGGTCGGCGTGGTGGACGAACGTTCGGAGCTGGCTGGCTGTGTGAGAGGAATTCCGGAAAATGATCTGGGATTTCGGACGGACGTGTTGGACGGATGCCCGAAGGATGTGGGCATGATGATGCTCCTTCGGTCGATGTCACCTCAGGTAGTGGCTGTAGACGAGCTTGGGAGCGAGGCGGACGTGCGGGCGCTGGAGCAGGTCATGAAATGCGGCTGCAGCGTGCTGGCGACGATACATGCAGGCTCTTACGAAGAGCTCCGACAAAAACAGTTTATGGAAAAGCTCAT